>JAEEGF010791888.1_pt1 | contig 55855 bp, 29 predicted proteins | sample 9134171 | NCBI WGS metagenome assembly JAEEGF01 (sample SAMN16246542, study PRJNA631951) | gut metagenome | biome: gut microbiome; feature: rumen; material: AP-attached | host: Bos | place: Iran: Karaj | collected 2018-10 | reverse complement strand
TGCACTGTAATACATCATTCTGATATTTAAGTTGATGGTGCAAAGGTATACAAAAACCAAATAGCCCGCAAGGCGTCAAAGCGGATACGCTTACCAAAAATGTTAGGTTGGATGTTAGGTTCAGAAAGGAAAACCTACCATGCTTAAACCCAGTGTACATCGGGGTTTCAGGGCATTATGGTAGGTTGTTAGGTTGTTTTTGAAATGCCTTATTTTTTTATACGGAACAAGCCATAGCGAGAGCAGATTCCGAAATAAGAAATACTTTTGTTGTTATTCAGGAGAGGTGGTTAAAAATGCGATGCAAACGTCCCTTTTATCGACTAAAAGAATGCAAAATAAAGAGATTTGTCGTGTTTTAAAGTTTTTTAACCAAGAAAAGTATATGTATTACTGTTCTTTTGTTTATCTTTGCAGCCGTAAATATCAAACAACTATAATTATAACATTAAAAAACTAAAAAACATGAAAAAGTATTTGATGATTGGTTTCGCAGCACTTGCTTTCGCAGCATGCTCGAACAACGACGACTCAGTTTATGACCCCAACCGCAGTGCTCAGGGCGACAAGTACGAGCAGGCTTTCGCTGACGCCTTCGGCAAGATTAATCCCAATGTCAACTGGGGCTTCAATGCAGTAAAACCCATTAATGCTGAACCCGCAGCATTGACTCGTTCTCACAATGTAAACCGCAATCAGTGGGGTTCTAGAAAAGAAAGTGATGGTATTAGTGGACAAGTTAAAGTTCCTGTCAATGTAACTTCTGACGAGCGCAATCTGGTTTATAACTATTTCAACCAAGAGCGTAGAGAAGACAAGAGCGTACAGGTTAATTGGGCAGATTATTTCATCAGTGAGGTATATAAGGGTACTAAAACAGGCGTTGATGGTAATGGCAACACGACAGATGTTCTTTCTAACAAGATGAATCACCTGCAGGTTCGTTACGGTGAGGGTTCTATTGACGCTGATGGCAATTTGGTAGGTGCTTGGGAGCACGCTAACGACTTCAATAACGGTAATCATAATTCTACTTTTGGTCAGATTGAAGGTCATACCTTTATGTATAGTAGCGGTACCTTGGAGTTTGCTTATCACAATGCTATCGACTCTAAGTATCACAACGAATACCTGATTGTTCCTGGTGAAGTGATTGATCCTTCTTTGGCAGGATACTATTATGTAGCCTTCGACTTCTATGCAACTCATCCTACAGGTCAGGAGGCTAACAAGAACATGGACGTTGCCCGCGACTACTATTACACTGACTGGATTGTTCGTATCAGCCCTGCTGAGTTCTTGAACGCACAGCGAGTGATGGTAGAGGACTTGATTGCCACAAATCTTTCAGATGTTGACAAGAGCGACTGGGACTTCAATGATGCAGTGTTTGATGTTGCTTTCTTCAACGAGCAAATTGGAAATGAGCAGAAGTTAGTTGCTCACATTGCTCTTCATGCTGCTGGTGGTACTTTGAATCTGACAGTTGGCGGTAAGGAGGTTCATCAGCTCTTCGGTGTTCCTGTTAATACGATGGTCAATACCAATGCCGGTGCAATTAGTAGTGCTGCTGTAGACGGTTTACCCACTGTTACGTTCATTTATGTCATGGGTGCTGCTGACTATACTGGCACACATACAGCTGACGAAGTTCCCGTATTCATTGGTTCTACTGAGTTGAAGGCCGAGACAGGTAAGGCTCCCCAGAAGATTGTCACTGACAACGATACTCGTTGGATGAAGGAGAAGACCTTGATTACTTTAGGATATGAGTCATTTGCTAAGTATGTAGTGGATAATACTCCTAAGAAGTGGTACAAAGCTCCAGAACCCATCAATGTTTCTAAGCTGTATTAATTTGACATCAAATACTTTGGTATATTATATGTAAGAAGGGGCGGTTGCGCGATGCAACCGCTCTTTTTTTCGTCTTAATATTTGCGTATGTCCGTGAATTGCCGTACCTTTGCAGAAATTATGCATTTTGCGTTATGAATTGTGCATTAATTAAACTATGGTACTGAATTATATTTGGATAGCATTCTTTCTCATTGCCTTTGTCATTGCGGCGGTGAAGTTAGTGTTTTTCGGCGACTATAACGTGTTTCCGGCTATGATGGACTCTACGTTCGACTCGTCGAAGACGGCGTTTGAGATTTCGTTGGGTCTGACCGGTGTGCTGTCGCTGTGGCTCGGTGTAATGAAAATCGGCGAGAAGGGTGGGGTAGTCAACGTTTTGGCACGCCTGCTGAGTCCGTTGTTTACGAAATTGTTTCCCGACATTCCTAAGGGTCACCCCGTGACGGGTAGCATCTTTATGAATATTGCCGCCAACATGCTTGGTCTGGACAATGCTGCGACGCCGCTTGGTCTGAAAGCGATGGAGCAGATGGAGGAAATTAAAAATGAAAAATTAACTATTAAAAAGGAGCGCGAGGAGATTAGCGCAACGGAATATGAGACACTGAAGGTGACAGCATCTAACCCGATGATTATGTTTTTGGTACTGAACACCAGTGGACTGACTCTGATTCCCATCAGCATCATGGTCTATCGTGCCCAGTTGCATGCCGCGCAGCCTACCGACATCTTCATACCAATCCTGCTGGCAACGTTCTTCTCGACAGTGGTTGGCATCATTGTCACCTCGCTCTATCAGCGCATTAACCTGCTGAACCGGACCATGCTGCTGTTCCTTGGCGGTGCCTGCGCCGTGGTGTCTGCCATCATCTGGGGCTTCGCGCAGTTGGACGGCGACACAATGAACCGCGTGAGTACGACGGCGGCAAACATCTTGCTGATGACGATTATCTGCAGTTTCATCCTCGCCGGCATACGTAAGAAGGTAAATGTCTATGATGCCTTCATCGAGGGTGCCAAGGACGGCTTTACCACAGCGGTGCGCATCATTCCGTATTTAGTGGCCATACTGGTGGCCATCGGCGTGTTCCGTGCCAGTGGCGCAATGGATATGCTGGTTGGCGGCATACAGAAGATGGTGGCGGCTACTGGTTTCGACGCGCAATGGGTCAACGCCATGCCTACGGCGTTGATGAAGCCGCTCTCAGGTTCTGGTGCCCGCGGCATGATGGTCGACGCTATGACGACCTACGGTGCCGACTCCTTTGTAGGCCGTCTGTCATGTGTCTTCCAGGGAGCTACCGACACTACCTTTTATATATTAGCGGTTTACTTCGGTTCTGTGGGTATCAAGAATACGCGTCACGCCGTCAGTTGTGGTCTTATTGCCGATCTGGCCGGCATCATCGCAGCCATAGCAATATGCTATATGTTCTTTGGGTAATCTCTCTTAATAACGTTAAAACGTAACATCGACATAGAAATGGGAAAGTTAGCGACTATTTTCAAGGACACGGCCATTTACGGACTGTCGAGCATCATTGGGCGGTTTCTGAACTACCTTTTAGTGCCGCTTTATACGGCGCAGCTGTCGGCTGCCAGCGGTGGCTATGGCATCATTACCAATATCTATGCCTACGTCGCCCTCGTGTTAGTGCTGCTGACGTTTGGCATGGAGACCACCTATTTCCGCTTTACCAACAAGACGCACACCGACTCGGAGGTTGTCTATGGCACGACGCTCATCAGCGTGGGTACGGTGTCGCTGCTGTTTGCCGTCGTGGTGCTGTTTTTGTTAGGACCTATCAGCCACTTCATGGGCTACGGCGACCATCCGGAATATGTCGGTGTGATGGCCGTTACGGTAGCTATCGACTCTTTCCTATGCATCCCCTTCGCCCATCTGCGCCAACAGAAGAAGGCGATGAAGTTTGCCGCCCTTAAACTGTTGAACATCGTGGTGAGCATCCTGCTGAACCTCATCTACTTTGCTTGGATGGACGGCAAGGACGTAGGTTACGTTTTCTATATCAATCTCGTCTGCACGGCGATGCTTGCCGTCTGCCTGATTACGGAGTACACGGGTTTCCGCTGGAGGTTGGATACGACATTGCTGCGTACCATGCTCGGCTATTCCTGGCCGATACTCATCCTTGGCGTGGCGGGCATCCTGAACCAGACGGCCGACAAGATGCTGTTTCCCTATATCTACGAAGGCAGCGACGGGCTGAAACAGTTAGGCATATATGGCGCCTGCTCGAAGATAGCCATGATTATGGCCATGATTACGCAGGCCTTCCGCTTTGCCTACGAACCCATTGTCTTTGCCGGCGTCAAGGATAAAGACCAGCACGAGATGTATGCCAAGGCCATGAAGTATTTTATTATCTTCACGCTGTTGGCCTTCCTCATCGTGGTGGGCTATATGGACATCCTGAAGATTCTCATCATCCGTAACACGGACTACTGGGTGGGCGTAAAGGTCGTCCCCATTGTCATGGCGGCAGAAATCATGATGGGCATCTACTTCAACCTGTCGTTCTGGTATAAGATTACCGACAAGACCATCTGGGGAGCCATCTTCTCGGGCATCGGCTGTGCCGTGTTGTTGGTCGTCAACATCATCTTTGTGCCACGCTATGGCTATATGGCCTGTGCGTGGGGCGGTTTCGCAGGTTATGGCGTCGCCATGCTCGTCAGCTATTTCGTGGGACAGAAGTACTATCCCCTTGACTACCCCCTTAAGGAAATCCTGCTCTACGTCCTGCTGGCTGGCGCCTTCTTTGCCCTGATGCAGGCTATCGCCGAATGGCCCATGCTCTACTCGCTGGCACTCAACACCCTGCTCATCCTCGTCTTCGTGGCATACATTGTCAAGCGCGACTTGCCGTTGAGCAGCCTCCCAGTCATTGGAAAGAAATTCAAGAAATAAAGAAAGAAATATGAGAAAAACTATCTTATCGCTTATGGCGTTACTGTGCCTTACGACGGCAAAGGCCGACGAGGGCATGTGGACCCTTTACAACCTGCCGACGGCAGTGTACGAACAGATGAAGGCGTATGGTTTCCAGTTGCCGCAGGAGCAGTTGTACCAGAGTGACAATGCCGTGAAGAACGCCGTTGTCAACTTCTCGGGCTACTGTTCGGGAGTAGTGGTGTCGCCTGACGGCTTAGTATTTACCAACCACCATTGCGGCTTCGACGCCATCCGCCGCCACTCAACTGTGGAGCATGACTATATGCTGAACGGCTTTGTGTCGAAGTCGTATGAGGAGGAACTGCCTAACGAGGATATCTATGTCAGTTTCATGGTGGAGCAGAAGGATGTCTCGGATCAGGTCCTGCCTCTGATAGAAGGGAAGACCAGCACGAAGCAGAAAGAACTCGTCGATTCGTTAGAGAATGCCTGGCTGAAGGACGTCCGCAAGCAGGACTCCACGCTGCATGTGGAACTGAAGCCGTTCTACGAGGGCAACAAGTACTATTTGACGACCTATCGCGACTTCGAGGACGTGCGACTGGTGTTCACTGTGCCCAAGTCGATGGGTAAGTATGGTGGCGAGACGGACAATTGGATGTGGCCGCGTCAGACGTGCGATTTCTCCGTGTTCCGCGTCTATGCCGACCCCAAGACCAATGGTCCGGCAAAGTACTCGAAAGACAACGTGCCCTACCATCCTAAGTCGTGGGCTCCCGTCTCGATGGAGGGTTATAAGCCTGGCGACTTCTGTATGATCATGGGCTATCCGGGAAGTACGAGCCGCTATTTATCGAGCTATGGCATTCAGGAGCGCCGCGACGTGATGAACAAGACGATGGTGCAGGCCCGTGCCGTGAAGCAGGACATCATGTTGCGCCACATGCGTCAGTCGGAGGCCGTCCGCATCATGTATGAGTCGAAGTATGCCCACTCGAGTAACTATTGGAAGAACTCCATTGGCATGAACAAGTGCATCGACTCTATTGGTCTCATCGGACAAAAGCAGCTCTTTGAGCAGCGTCTGCGCCAGTGGCAGGATACCACGGGCTATCTGAAGGGACAGTTGGACTTCGACAAGCTGAGCCGTTTCTACCGTCAGCGTGCCGAGGGTGTCCGTGCCTTGTATTATTGGAACGAGACATGGGGTCGCGAGTGTGACGAGCTGACAGCCCGTGCCAGGAAGACGCATGGCGGCATCGAGGTGAAAGGCCCTGAGGACAAGAAGGATAAGCAGTACATTGAGTTTGCCGACAATAGCAAGGAATGGGACCAGGCAACTGACCGCGAGCTGTTGGCTGCCCTGATGCTGAACTACCGCCAGAATGTGGACAAGAAGTATTACCCCTCTCTTTTCCAGACCGTTGACAACGACTTTGGCGGTGACTTCCGCCGCTATGTGGATGCACTCTACGACCAGTCGATGCTGATGGAGAGTGGCAAGAAGATATATATCAACAAGAAAGATTTCGACAGCGACCTTGGCGTGGCGTATGGTGTGAGCCTGACCGACCTCCGTGGACAGTTACGTGCTGACCTGACGAATTTAGCCGACAGCATTGCTGACCAGGAACGGCTGCTGTGTGCTGCCAAGCTGCGCATGGAACAGGATATGCCCAACTATTCGGATGCCAACTTCACCATGCGTATGACCTATGGACAAATAGGCGAGTATACCCTTGGTGGCCGTCCGTCGGGCTATTATACCACGGCACGCTCACTGTGGGACAAGATGCAGCTGGCCGACCAGAATGTGGAATACTTTGCCGAACCCGTTATGCACGAACTGTTAGGCAGTAAGGACTTCGGACCCTATGCCGACAAACTGACGGGTACTATGCAGCTCTGCTTCCTGTCGAACACTGACATTACAGGCGGCAACTCAGGTTCACCTATCTTTAATAATAAGGGCGAACTGCTCGGTCTGGCCTTCGACGGCAACTGGGACTCGCTGTCCAGCGACATCTTCTTCGACCGTCAGTTAGCTCGCACCATCAATGTCGATGTGCGCTTCATGCTGTTTATGATGGACCGCTGGGGTCATGCCGACAGGCTGGTAAAAGAATTAGGAGTTAGGAATTAGGAATTAGGAGTTATTGCCTGAAGGCAATTTGGAATTAAGAATTATTATTGACGTATTCGCGAGGCGAAAGGCCGTAGCGCTTACGGAAGCACTTACCGAAGTAGCTGACATCGCGGAAGCCCGACTTCCAGGCTACTTCGGTAATGCTGTGTGTAGTGGTCTGTAGAAGTTCTGCGGCGTATGAGAGTCGGAACTCCTTAATCAGGTCTACGGGAGCAAAGCCTGTCTGGTGCTTCACTTTTTTATAGAATGCCGAGCGCGACATGCCCATTTCCTGGGCAATGGTGTCGATGTTGAACTCCGTGTTCGAGATGTTATTGCGGATGATGCGGTGCAGGTTGTCTATGAATTCGTCACCATCGTCGGGCTTCGACGTCAGCTTGGCTAAGCGTTGGCTGATATACACTTCGTTGCGCATGCGATTCATCTGCAGGACGGTACGAACGATAATCCAGGCAATGACAGCAGCCACTATTATATAAAAACAGTATGCCCACCACGTCTGCCACCACGGGGGTAGGATATGTACGACGAGTCGTGCCGACGAGTGTAGTGTGGGGTTAGCATCGTCGATAGCCACAACGATGAAGGTGTAACGTCCTGACGGCACCTCGTTATAGGAGCCAACACGGTGAGGACCACTATAGCGCCAGTCGCGGTCGAAGCCTTCCAGACGGTAGCGGTAGCTCAGCTGGGCGCGGTTCTGGAAGTTCAGGGCCGAAAACTCGACGGTAAACGAGTTGTCATCATGTGGCAGTTCAATCTCGTCAGTGTAAGGCAATGCCGTTGGTCCCATGTAGGGTTTGTTGTCGGCTACAATACGGACGATGAATGTCCTGTAGTCGGCCTTGCTGGTCTGCAATTGGTCTGGACTGAAGGTCAGGATGCCCTCACGACAACCCATCCACAGATGGCCGTCGGTGGTACAGAGTGCCGAAGCTTCCTCCATGCGAACGTCGGGAAGACCGTCGTAGCGGTCAAAGTTGCGGATGCGTCCTGTCTGCTGGTTATAGCTTGCCAGCCCCACTTCCGTAGCAAACCACAGATGGCCGTGCAAGTCTTCGGTGACGGAGTAGACGACATCGTTACGCAATCCCTCGCGAGGACCTAACGGTTCGAAGGTCGGCACGTCTTTATCGGTGTCAGGCTTCATGCGCTGCAGTCCACCGCCAAAGGCTCCCACCCATAGCTGTCCTTGCTGATCGGTGTACAACGTGTAGATGTCGTTGTTGGCAAATGTTGTTCCAGGGTGGTCTCGATAGGTGGTAAACTGTATCTCCGAAGGTTGGCGGAAGTGCGTGTCGAGGCTGAAGAGGCCGTCGATAGTACCTACCCAGAGACGACCGTCCTTATCCTCGGCCATGTTGCGAACCTCAGTATATTGTCCGTATGCAGGATAATGGTTCAGCCCGTGTTGGCGGTGATAGAACGTCAGGCTGTCGCCCTGTTCGCTGACGAGGTTCAGGCCACCGTCCAGCGTACCTACCCAGATGTGTCCCTTAGAGTCAGCGAAGGTCATATATACGTTGTTGCCGCTGATGGAACGTGGATTGGCGGCATTGTGGCGGTAGTGTCGGAAGGTTGTCGATGCCAACGTATAGGAAACGGTGGCAGGGTTGTCGATGACGACTAAGCCGTCGCCTTTTGTCGAAAGCCACAACCGGCCCTTGGCGTCTTCCATTGTGTGATAGACTGCGCCAATGCCAAAGCGGTTGTAGGGCAGGGTTTGTAATAGTTCGCCACTCGTGTCGTAGAAATAGACGTTACGGCTGCGGGTACCTACCAAGATGCGTCCGTCGCGCAACTGATAGAGACCGCGGACACCAGTCGTGTCGTTGTCGGGCAACGGTATGAGGTGGAACGAATGACGTGGACTGCTGATGCAGAAGATGCCGCTGCTGGTGGTGGTGACCCATAGCAGACTGTCGCGGTCGCGGTATAGACTGGTATACTTGTCTATTCCAGCCAAAGCAGCCATTTGTTCCAGACGGGTGACATGCTGAAGATGCTGGGATTCCTCGTTCTTCATGGCGTTTGCAAGTGCTTGCTGCGAACCTTGTCGCATGAGGAAGAGCCGGTAGTCGCGGCCGATATACGCCGTAAAGCCGTGCGATGATGTAACGATGTCATGTTTCAGTTGGAAAGTCTGCGGTTCTATCTGTCCTTTTGAATCGAAGAGTTTGGTGATGCTGATGGCGCCGTTTTTGTCGCTGTGAGCCAAGAGCAGCGTCTTATCCTTGGTGAGCAGCAGCACCTGACCATCGTCTGTGCGCTGGATTTTTATGACCTGCAGGATGGCGGTATGTTCCTTTAGTTCGTTATAGACTGCATGGAAACATTCCGTCTGGCGGTTGAAGACATAAAGTTTCCAGTCGACAGTCTTCAGCCAAAGCAGACCGTGGGCGTCCTCGACGATGGTCTCAACCTTACGGGGAGGAATGTCGCTGGAACGCTTGGAAACCGACGGGTTGTTGCTGGGAATCTGATTGAAGGTGACGAACTCGCTGCCGTCGAAGCGGCAGAGTCCGTACCATGTGCCAAACCATAAGAAGCCGTCGCGGTCTTTCAGCGCACACAATACGTTGTTCGACGGCAGTCCCTCGCTGGTGGTATAGTGTTCGGTAATGACAGAAAGTGTTGCCTGTGGTAAGGTAATGACGGAAGGTGTTGCCTGCGCCAGGCCAGCAGCCAGCGACAAGCCGAAGAGAAATAGGGAGAAAAAAAGTCTTCGTACCTTTGTCATGGCGACAAAAGTACGAAGAAAATTTGAAATAAACAAGAAGTTTTCGCTATTTCTGTTTGCCGAAGTCGCGTTATTTCTGTATGCCGAAGTCAGCCTGTTGGGCTTCTACCTCCTGCAGTAGGCGGGCTTTTTCTGAATCTGAGAGCTGAGGTTTTTGGGTGTTGACCTCGTGGTTCTTGAAGTTCTTCTCAGAGTTCCCAGCTGTTCCGTCTCTGCCATCGCACCTCAGCCCGTCATACGCCACGCTCTCTATCTCAAGCTCGGCAGGCGTGGGGGCATGGACGCCAGGATACTGCACCTCGGCCTTGACCTTAATCTTTCCGGCTTGTTTGGTGGAGCGGATGAGGATAGGTGCCGAACCCCATTCTACTGCACGCGGGTTGGCACCGATTGCGGCATCGCCGATGATTTCGCCTTCGCCCTCAATGGTAAAGCGGATGTTTTCCTTGGCTAAGCGGCGAACATGGCCGAGGTCGTCGGTGACCTCACACACCACAACGATGAAGTCGGAACCGTCAGCCACAAGCTGTTTGCCCATCTCGTCGGCATACAGGCGCAGTTTGGTACTGCGGCGCGACGGCATCTTTTCTTCCGTGCAGACTACCTTGCCGTCGATGATACCTTCTGCCACCATCTTTACGTTCTGCCAGTTGCGCTGAGTGTAGCTCCAGTTGCGGGCCTCGAAGAAGTCCCAGGCATCCTTGAACAGCACAACGCCTTTCTCTACAGGTAGCGTCCAGCAATGCTCGCCACCGTACATCGTCAGTCGTACGCTGTCGCAGTTGCTGAAGACCGTCACGTCGCGCTCCGAGAACTGCGTCATCTCATGGGCAATGCTAACAATCGGTTGTTCCGTATGCTGCAACAATGTTGCAGCAAACATCTTCGCCGCTGTCTTGGGTTGGCGGAAAGCGTCGTAGTTACCGCCCCAGTAGGGGTCGGGGTGGTAGCCGCGCTGATGGTCGAAGGGGTGCCACTGGCAACCGCCGATAAACTGCCCCGTGGTCTTAAACAGCTCGTTGGTAGAGCGGGACAGGCTCATGGCCTGCATGAGCATAGGCCGCTCGCCCCAACTGCGTGAAGCACGGTTCAGGTTATTGTGGGCATACCAGTCGTCTACCAGTTCGCCGAACTCGCGGGTAAAGATGGGCTGACGAGGAACGGCGGTTCCGATGGGAAAACCATCGGACACACGACCAGCGTCTTGGGCTTTGAAGTCATCGCCTGGCCAGCCATATACCACGTCGTAGTTATCCAAGACACCTGCCGAATGCATGTCGGCAGCAGCCACAGGACGGTAAGGGTAGGGGTATTCGTCCTTGGTAATCTGTAGGGCTTCTAAGGCAAACTCCTCCGGATAGCGTGTCTCGTTGAGGATTGGTTCCCACATCAGCACACACGGATGGTTGCGGTCGCGACGGATGATGCTGCGTGTGTTCTGGTGTACCTTCTTGTCCCAGCCGGCATCCTTGTTCCAGTACTGCCAGCCTGGGGTTGCTACGATGATGAAAAGTCCCAGTTCATCGCAGGCATCCATGAACGATGGGTCCTGTGGATAGTGTGCCGTGCGGATGATGGTGAAGCCGCAGTCTTTCAGACGTTTGGCATCGCGCCATTGCTGACTGTTGGGCAGGGCATTGCCAACATAGGCAAAGTCTTGATGACGGTTGGCACCAATGAGTTGGTGATAGCGGTGGCCGTTAAGGTAGAAGCCGGGTTGACGACCTTGAGCGTCATCGGTGCGTACGAACTCGAACGAGCGAATGCCGATGCGCGTTGTGCCGCCGTCGAGCGATAGTTTGCCGTCTCTTATGCGCGTACCTATATTATATAAGAAGGGCGTCTCAGGTGTCCATAATTGCGGATTCTTAACCACGATGCGCTGGGTGACGGTGCGCGCCTCTCCAGGCTGAAGGGTCAGCTTGGTGCGTTGCGTTTGTTTTGTTTGTTGCTGTGATACAGCAACAGACGATACGAGGGTGTTTTCCACGGTGACGGTGCGTGGGTGGGTATCGCTGTTACGTACTTCGGTATTGACGAAGACCTCGGCGCTCTTGTCGCTGATGTTGGCGTAGTGTACGAAGATGCCGCCGCCAGCCACCTTGTTCTCTTCCACGGCGTCGGTGATGGCCACCTTGTTTTTGGCAATGAGCCAGACATCACGGTAGATGCCGCCATGATAGGCGAAGTCGAGGGTCATCTGTTTCTTGCCAGGAGGGTAGGTTTTGTCATCGCTGTTGTCGGCGCAGACGGCGACGACAAAATCATCGCCCACACTTAATGGCGACAAGGGAACGGTGATGGGCAGGTAGCCGCCCTCGTGTTCTTTGACCTTTTGGCCATTGATGTAAATGGTCTGCTTACCCATAATGGCCTCGAAGTGAAGGGTGACGTCTCGGCCCATACACTCCTTGGGCAACTGGAAGTGCTTGCGGTACCAGGCAATGCCTTGGTAGTTACGGCAACCGCTGCCCTCGGCAGGCATCAACTGTACGGTATGCGGTGTGCTGACCACTTCCCAAGAGTGGTCATCGAAGTCCTTGGCTTCAGCTCCGGCAATATCGCCCAAGTGGAAGCGCCAGCCAGCGTTGAAGTTCCATACCAGTCGGCCGCTATTTTCCAAAGGGAAGAAACCTGCTACGGAGGTCTGCGCATTTAAAGGTAAAAAGGCAAAAAGGTAAAAAGGTAAAATAACGATTACCTGCCTAAATACCCACCTCTTACTTGTCATTATTATTCTCTTCATTTTGCTTATTTACCGTTTTACCTTTATACTTTTTTACCTTTTTACCTTTTATTTGGGGTTATTATAATCTCCCTCGCTTTGGGAAACTGTAGTAGGGGTTGGTTCCCAGTTGTCCGTTCTAAACGATGAGACGGGCAGACCATCGTGCATGAGGTCGCCCTCCACCCAGTCGCGCCAGGCATAGCGCACAGCAACGGGATGCGGCACTTCGTTGCTCTTGACATAGACGCGGTTACGTGAAACCCATGCCTCGGCGGGGTGGAACACGCGGTCTTCACCAGCTACCTCGAAGTTCTTGCTCTTTGGTCCGTGTTCAAAGTAGACCCACTCTTTGGAGCGGTCGAAGGAGATGACGGCAGTATCGTTTTGGAACGTTACCTCTTTATATACAGCGAAGTCGGGCAGCCCTTTGACTCCGTATGTGTTGCTGAGTGCCAACAATGCCAAGCGTTCTCCCGCCTCGCGCTTCTTGCGCGGATGGATGCCATACTCTAAGCCAGCGTCCATGAGCACAGCCATGCGGGCATTAGTTATCATGCCTTCGGCCTTCATCTGCTGTTCGCGTAGGAGCTGGCTGTCCTGCCAATTGATGAGGCTGTAGTCGTAGGGGGCAATCTGGCAGTAATAGAATGGGAAGTCACCCTGTTGCCAGTCAGCACGCCAACCCTCCACCATAGTCTTCAGCAATGGCGCGTAGTAGTCGTATCGTGGCACATTGTCCTCGCCTTGATACCAGACAGCACCGCGCATGCCGTAGCCGACAAGGGGTTTGAGTTGTCCGTTGTAGAGGGCGGTAGGACAACGTTGCTGGAGTTTCTTCACGTCATCTTCGGTCACTTGTTGGTTTACTTTAGGGAAAGCCTTCAGCCAGTCGGCTTTCATCCATGCCTCGCAGGCCGAACCGCCCCACGAAGTGACGATGAGTCCGACAGGAACGTTCAATGCTTGGCGCAGGGCACGTCCGAAATAATAGGCCGTTGCTGAGAAGTCGCGCACACAGGCACTATTGGCTTCGTTCCACTGGCCGGTAACGTCCCATTCTGGTGACAACGAAGCATGACGCTTGACAGTAAAGAGACGCAACAGCGAGTCCTGACAGTGCATCAGTTCTTCTGTCGTCCCTTCCACAGGCTGGGCCTTGAAGCCCTTCATCTGCATCTCCATGTTCGACTGGCCGGAACAAATCCAGACCTCGCCAATCATGATGTTATTCAGTTCAAGCATTTCGCTACCATCACTGATTGCAATAGAGTAAGGACCCCCAGCCTTTGGCGTCCTTACCTTGACCTTAAAGTCTCCTTTGCTGTCAGCCTTTGCAACATATTCCTCATGGTCCCATGAGGTTATGATGATGACGTCTTTTTTAGTATCAGTCTTCCCCCAGATGTTACACTCCGACTGCTGTTGCAACACCATGTTGTGGTCGAAGAACTTGGGGAGAGTGACCCGTGCATTTAAAGGTAAAAAGGTAAAAAGGTAAAAAGGTAAAAAAACGATTACCTGCCTAAATACCCACCTCTTACTAATCATTGTTGTTCTCTTCATATTGCTTTCTATCATTTTTACCTTTTTATTATTTTACCTTTTTACCTTTATCACTGGTGCTTCTAACAGCCCGGCAGGCAGTAGTCCATCGCCCTTGGTGCGGTACTTGGCGTTAGTCCAGATGCCGTCGTAGGGCGCCTTGCCTTGGTCAGCCCCGCGCAGGGCGTTGTGCCAGGTGTTCACAACTTCTATCTCAAGTTTGTTTTTGCCTTTCTTCAGGGCTTTGGTAATGTCTACTTCATAGGGTGCCGTCCAAGCAATACCGCAGTCGATGCCGTTGACCCATACGTGGGCGATGTCGTGTACCTCGCCGAGATGGAGTGTCACGCACGTGTTACCTTTATATTTAAAGGAGGTGGTATAGCGAGCGTGTCCACTGAAATAGCGTATCTTATCGTCGGCATGTCTGCTCCAGTCGAAAAGAGTGTCGGTATGTAAGGTAATGCCGCTCTCTCTAAAGGTCACTTCCCACCCTTTTTTCATTCTCCATAAGAATTTCTCCTTAGGTGGACGGTGTTGCAGACAAGTGGTGACAGGGACAGGGTGGAGTTCTGCCTCTTGGTCGAAGATGACAAAGAGAGCTTCGTCCGGTTGCATGCTGATAGTTCCTTTGTAGTAAGGCTTCGTCTCGTCAGACAGCGGAAGGTAGATGACAGGCTGCTGACAGTTGCCATTGCGGAAAACAGGTTGGAAGCTGATGGCGTTGCCTGTCTGGTTCGACAGGAAGTAGATATCCTTCTTGTCAGTAGCACGGTGGGTGTAGGCAATACCTTCTGGCAAGATGATGTCAGGACCGATACTATCGATTGTAGAGGCGGAGTATGGTTTGTCGATGATGAGCACACCCTGCTGACGCAACTGGTCAATGCGCGTCTGTGCTTCAGGGGAAACCCGAAGCCACTCTGGGACGACGAGGACGCGGTAATGAAAAGACTGTGTGAGTAGCGCATCTTTGTTCATCGAGTCGTATTGGTAGCCGTGCAACGGGTTGATCCAGTCTTTTAAGTCAAGGATGCCTGCCGAATGGCGCACGCCCACGGGGGATTCAATCATGGGTAAACCATGATTCGCGAGACGTCGTCGTTCTGATGCTACACGTTCAGCACCAAACAATCCTGGTAACATGGGTACGAGGCGGTCAGGCGTCAGTGCGCGTCGTGGCATCTCCTCGCCGGTATAGACGGCGATATCGGTGACCGGCTTTCCTTCTTGCAAGAGTTTCTGACAACGTGTGACATAGTCGACAAGGCCACGCACCTCAGGAAACCACGTCTGGTCGCGCTGGAAGAAGAGTCCGATGCCATCAAGTGTCATGCCAGGTTTTTTGTCGAGCCACGGGTTATGGGTGAAGACATGGAAGAAGAGCCGGTTGATGCCCAAGGCAAAGTTGCGGTCAAGCAGGGGCTTAATACTCGCTGGTGTCTCGTCCCATACGCCGCGCACCTCAGTAAAACCCTCGGCTTGGATGATGTTTTTGCCATAGACATGACCGCCGCTGATGGCGTCGAGCATGTCGTTGGGCTTGTCGTGGGTAGGCGAATTCAGCCAGTATTCGCCCATGGGAACGTCGGCAAATTGGTAATGTTCCATGCCATCGGCCACCATAGTGGGGGCAACACTCTCACAACTCAGCTGGACGCCATACTCCTGGGCACAGTCGCGGACGGTCTGGAAAAAACGCTCGTGCAGCAGTTCATTGATTGTTTGTCGCACGTCGCGCAACACCTGTTCACTCTTGGCGGCACTCTCTAAAGGAATACCCACCATGACAGGCAGCCACGGCAACAGGTCGTAGCCACGCCGCTTCAGAAACTCCTTGGCAAAGTCGTCACTCCAGTTCTGCGAACCGCACTCCCACGAATCGACATGCAGGTATTTGACCACATCAGCATGGGGACGTTCCTTGAACTTGCCAAACCATCCCGCCACTTGTTTGCGGACGGCCTCCGCCGAGAACTTGTCGCACTCCAGACCCTTGGCGCCGCCAGCTGTGGCATTAGTATGCCCTGTGGAAGTATGGCCGATGCGCACTACTAACCAATTGCCTTCTGGTAGTGGCTCAGCTAAACGACCGTCCTTGATCTCTATGCGGATGATGTCGCTGAGCTTCGGACATTCATCCTCTGGCGCTTCTTTGTCTGTTGTTTCTTCTCCTATGCGCCAGACGTAGCCAGCCTTGCCCTCCCATTGGTTGATACGCAGCTGGTCGCTCAGTCGGATGTCCTTCACCTTCAGCACAGGACTCCATTTGGCTGCATCCAAGTCCTCGGCACCAGGCTCTGTACCTTCAGGTGTCCATTCAAAGCGGAAGAAACGGCCTGATGTCTTGGGGAAGGCAAATGTCAGGTTATAGTCCGTGTTCTGCCAACCCTGCCGGGGAGGGGTAAACCCCTTGACGAGTCTGAACTGCCGTCCGTCGTTACTTACCGTCAAGCGTAGCCGCTGCGACTGTAGGTTGTTGCCCGCAGGTACTATCTCCACACTGCGGAAGGTTGCCTCTTCTGGATATTCATATTGTATCCAACAAGGTTTTGAAGCCCGGAAAGTTCCCTTCTCGTCGCGGGTGACCTCTGGCGAGAACGTGATGGTAGGTTGTAAAGAAGCAGGATTGACACACATAGGGCATGATTCAGAGGGAATAGCAAAGCAGGCAATGTCCTCGTAATAGCCTTCGTAACCGCCGGGCTGCATCAAGATATAGCGTTTACCTGTGCCGCCAGTGATGTTGGTAGCCACACTGACCACCTTCTGCATCGACTCCTTGGGTGTTATCCACGGTCCGCCAGCCAGTGCAAAGCCGTCGCAGACGTGGATGCCCATGTCCAGCCCGAGGCTGTCGGCTTGCGCGAAGGAATAGTCTATCATGTGCCAAAAGTTATCACTCAGTGCGTCGGCTTGTCCGTTGTATTCTGGACGTTCCTGAGCTCCGCGGATAGGCATGAGGTAGCAGCCACCTAAGCCAACATCCTTCATTGCCTGAAGGTCGGCCTTGATGCCAGCCTCGCTGACGGCACCATACATCCAATACCAGAAAGTCCAAGGCTTATGTGTGTCGGCACCTCGCGACAAAATCGCGAGGCACAGGAAGAGTGGGAGTGCGGCCAGTCGTTTCATAGCATCCGAGTAATCTGTTGAATCCGTTGTTTTTGCAATCACTCGAAGTGCAAGATAGCCGTAATGTGTCCTTTGCCTTTGCTCCAGTAAGGTTGAGCCGAAGGACCATTGAGATCGGTGGTGTTCACCTTGTTGCGAACGGCAGGAATGGTCTTGAGGATCGAGATGCCCGTCTCTGGCAGTGTATAGAGAATGTGGTCGCGACCGTCACGTGGTGTGTAGACGCCTATCTTGTCGCCCTGTGTCTCTATGCCAAACAGGCCTTCCGTCGTATTGATCTTCATCCAAGCCACTTTCGAGAAATAGCCCTTGAACTCTGGATATTCCCACGACTCGCCAGGAATGGGGTCGTTGTAGTCGTTGCTCCACAGACCATATTGCGGACCCTCCATGCGGTTCTGCCAGACGCGATATGGACCGTTACCTACCCATTGTTTGCTCTTTACCTGCTGTTCAGGATAGTCGAAGCTGATGCCCATCAGATCAACGATGCCATTAAAGTTATAGGCGACATTCATATAGACCCCACCGTCATTTAAGAAGCGCCAAGTTACTTGATTGATAGAGCCATGCAGGTAGTTAGCCACCAACGTGCTGTCACTGAAAGTAAAGCCGTTGAAAGCGCCTTGGTCGGCATACTCGGTATATTGTGTCTTCTTCTTGAAGGCATCCTTGTCGTCGTGGTTATAGAAACCGTCCTGCGAACGGTCGCTGCGTTTGGCTGCGACAAAGCGGGGGCCATTGCCAAACGACAATTTCCTTCCGTCTATGCTGACACCCATCAATCGACCAGTTTTTTTGCTGAAGATATACTGACGGTTAGCATGCTGGACCAGCAGTTCTTTGTCATCTTCCGTAAACGAGTATTTCTGCGTCAACTCTATGTATCGGTTCTTGACCAGGTCGCTTGTAGGAGACTTTATTCTGCGTGTCCAAGTGAACAGTTCTTGTCCATACGGGTCGATGGCCGTCAATTGTACTGCATCAGCATCAGTCTTCCCGATTTTCAGGGTTCCCCGTTCACCTGGAGCAATGTCTTGGGGCGGGCACTTAACCTCTTTGATGACCTGAACGTCCTTTTCGCCGTAAACAGGCATCTTTAGGAGCTTATAACTGAACTGACATTCCTTCAGGTTGATAAAGCTATAGCAGTTTTGTATCCTAAACTGGTTGCTGTCATAATACAATAACTGTACAGGGCTCCACACCTCTTTAATGGTATAGAACGAGCCTTCTTTCTCCATGTGTGGACCTACTATGTCGTCACTGCCGAAGTTGCCCACAGGGTCTAGGAGTTTGGCTTTGTGCTTTGCGTCGTTGACCCAGTCGGTGCGGAGTACGGCCTGATCCATCAGGTCCCAAAGGAAACCGCCTGCACAGCGAGGATTCGACATCATCAGCTTCCAATAGTCCTTGAGTCCTGCACCGTGGCCACCGTCGTAAAGGCCATGCAGGAACTCGGTGGGCATGAAGATTTCCTTCTGCCGCATATAGTCTGCCGTCTCGCCCCATGAACGATAGTGCTTGGTCTCAAAGCCGTTGCGGTTGGCCCACGGGTAAAGCACCACACGCTGCTGGGGGTCCAGCTTCGTGAAGACAGGTTCCAACTCATAGTTAAAGCCGCCTTCATTGCCGTTGCTCCAGAAGATGATGCTGGGGTGGTTGACGTCGCGTGTCACCATCTCCTCGACAATCTGACTGCCTACAATAGTTTCATGTGGCTTGTGCCAGCCGGGTTGTTCGCATTCAACGTAAAGACCGAGCGAGTCGCAGGCGTCTAAAAACTCTGGGTCGGCAGGATAGTGACTGAGGCGCACGGCGTTCATATTCATGCTTTTAATGAGTTGCACATCTTCGATGTTTTTCGCTTTCGACAGCGTGCGGCCAGTCTCAGGGCGGAACGAGTGGCGGTTGACGCCCTTCATGATGACCTTCTTGCCATTGATGAACACGCCATCGTCGTTACAACCATAGACATGAGGTGATGTTGCCCCTCTATCCCCTTGAGAAGAGGAGAGTGGCTGCGCATAGCTATGACGATATTCTATGGTACGGAAGCCGAACTTCTGGCGCTCAATATGGAGAGTTTTATCTTGTGCATCCTTTAGCGTGAAGACTGCGGTATAGATGTTGGGAGTCTCAGCTGTCCACAGTTTAGGGTTTTTCACGGTGAAGTCCACTTTGGCTTGGTCGCCGCTGATGGCAAAGGGAGAACTTTTGCCAACCGTCTTCCCATTGGCGTCGATGATATCGACGCACACAGAACAGCCCGAGAGCGCACGGCTTAGGAAAACGTCACTTTGGAAGCGGCCATCCATGCCAGCATTGATAGCCACACGGTTGATGTTCTGCATGGGTTTGGCTACCACAAATACGGGACGCCAGATACCGCCGAAGTTCCAGTAGTCTGCGCGGCGCTCGGCGAGGTTCACCTGAGGGTTGGTACTCTCCTTCAGTACTTCTACCTCTAAGCGGTTCTTTTTCTTGGGTCCGAAGAAGACGCGATCCGATACGTCGATGGTATGTCGTGTGAAGCCTCCTTGATACGTGCCATTACCAGCCTTGCGACCGTTAATCTGAACATTGCATTCCGTGAAGACGGCCTCGAAAATCAGCTGTATCTGTTGCCCTGCCCACTCCTCAGGCAGTGTAAACTCCGTCTTGTACAGGCCCTTCTCGTCGGCAATACCTTCTGGTGTGGCCTTGCCGTAGAAGCGCATGCCGTACTGGTAGGTGCCGAAGCCCTGCAGTTCCCAGCACGACGGTACGCCAATCTTGGTCCATGTGCCACTATTCTTTGACCCTTGGTCAAAGTGTGGCGTTGCATTACGGCCATCAGAACATTGGAAGTCCCATTCCACCATGTCGTCACAGCCATGTCCGCTCAGATACAGACGCTGGGTCTCTTGCGCCTTAACGGGGTTCAATGAACAATAAAGAAGAAACAATAAACAATAAAGAGTCCGTCTCATATTTAGCTATACATTATTTATATATGAGACGAATAATGCCCTGCATTGTCATCGTCAGGAGGTTGTTCTATGTCATACAGACATTTTTTTCCGTAAATGATGACACGAACGAGGTTAAAACGTCTTAATGAACGTAAAACTATATAGTGTACAACTACTTAATGAATTATTTTGTACTAAAAAGATGCCTGGTTGTTGGGGCTTTCCTCGCCCTTACCGTTTGGCCGTATACTGTGTTAGCACAGCAGCGCTACCGTGTGGCTGCCTGCGATTGGATGATGCTGAAACGCCAGAAGTTAGGAGAGTTTCAGCTGGCCAAGGATATTCAGGCTGACGGCATCGAGATGGACATGGGCCCGCTGGGACAGCGTGTGATGTTCGATAACAAACTACGTGAGGCACACTTCCAGCAGCTGTTCCGCAGAACAGCCGATTCGTTAGGCATCGAGGTGCCGTCTTTGGCAATGTCAGGCTTCTTTGCCCAGAACCTGCTGAAGCGCGACAACTACCTTGACCTGATTGACGACTGTCTGCTGTCTATGGACGTGATGGGTGCGAAGGTGGCTTTCCTGCCTTTAGGCGGCAGTGGCAAGGAGTGGCAACAGGCTGGCAGTGAGGACCACCGCGAGATGGTGAGTCGTCTGCATCAGATTGGCGAGCGTGCCAAGAAAGCAGGCAAGGTGGTTGCCATCCGTACAGGACTCAATGCTCAGGAAACCCTTTGTCTGCTAAAAGAAGTCAAGAGCAAGGGCATCAAGGTCTATTATAATATGCAGGATGCCGTCGATCAGCATCTCGACCCCTGCGAAGAGTTGCAAATCCTTGGTTGCAAGAATATTGCACAGATACATGCCTCGCTGACAGACAGCGTGACGTTAGACAAAGACCCTCGTATCGACCTGCACAAAGTCAAGCAGACCCTTGACAAGATGCACTGGAAGGGGTGGCTTGTCGTAGAACGCTCCCGTAACGCCAAGGATGTCCGTAATGTCCGCGGCAACTTCGGTACCAATGTGGCGTACCTGAAAGAGATCTTTCAGAAATTAAGAGTTAAGAATTAGGAATTAAGAATTGTCGGCTTTGCCGATTAAGAATTGAGAATTAAGAATTAAACAAAATAAGTTAAACTAAATGAAGGATTTTATGAAGAAGAATCAATTCTTTACGTACAGTAAGATGTGTACGCTGGCCTTTGCTGGTGCCAGTGCACTCTTTCTTGCTTCGTGCGCCAAGGATGGCTTTGACGACGAATCGTTCGATAGTGGTGTGACGAATGTCCAAGTGGAGTCCATTTCCGCTGAAAACATCAACGTTACGTCCAGTGCCGACGGTAAGACGCAGACCTTCTCTTGGCCAGTAGTCATGGGAGCCGGAGGCTATCGCGTCAAACTCATCGACGTTGGCAATCCAGAAGAACCCATCATCAACGACAGCATCGTTGATGGTTGCCTTGTCACTTGCAAACGCGAAGAGGACGTTAACTACAAGCTAACCGTCCTTCCCTTGGGTAACGCCAAGAAGAACAACACGGATGCTGGTACCGCTACCGAGAAGATCTTCTCGACATTTACGCCGACTTTTGTCACCATTCCTGCTGGTTCCAACCTGAACGAGTGGTTTGCTGCCAACCCCGTACCTGACGACAGCATAGGCGTAAACCTGAACTACGATTTAGAGGGTGGCGCACAGTACACCATCAGTGGTGAGCTTGACTTTGACAACCATTGGGTGACTCTTCGTTCCAATAGTAAGTCCAACCCCGCTACTATCAAGTACACCGACGCCACGTCATGCATTAACTTTGCCGCTCCCTTCAATGTGAAGTATCTGCACTTCGACTGCGCCGCAATGTCGGAAACTAACGGTGTCTTCGGCTTCAGCAAGAACCCCACAGGCGAAGTAAAGCCGGAAACAAGCTTTATTGTTGTCGAGAAGCCGACAACTTTCATCAGCAGCACCTTTGACAATGTCAATGGCTACTTCCTCTGGGACTGCCGAAAGGATGCCAAGGTGGCCTTCAAGACCGTCCTGATTGACAATTGTGTCGTGATGCTCACGCCGCCGAAGGTTGTCAACCAGGCTGTCATCTGGATTAACAAGAATGGTTTCATCAATGATTTCTCTGTCGTTAATTCTACATTCTACGAGGCTGAGAGCTGTACTGGAGACTTGAAGTATTTTTATCAGGCTGGCGGCTATCGTGCCAAGGACATTGGAGAGGCTACCAACTCTGTCTCTTACGCCAACTGCACCTTCTACCGTATCGGATGGAACGAGGGAGAGTTCGGCAACTACAACGCCATGAAGGGTAAGGCCGAGTCTTTCTGGAGTATGAAAGACTGCATCTTCGTGGCTTGCAGCAGCAAGGGTGGTGTACCTCGCCGCTTCTTGGCTGGTTCGGCATACAGCGCAGGCAGCAGCAATGTCACCTTTGTCCATAACACCTATATGCAGGCCGATGGCAGCTTCGATCCTGTAGGCAACTACGACACCTCAGGAACTCAGATTGAGGAAGACCCGCAGTTTGCCAATACTGCTGCTGGGGACTTTCATATCAGCGGTCCCAAGCAGGTGTCTCTCAAGACCGGTGACCCAAGGTGGCTCCCCTAAAGGAATTAAGAGTTAACAATTAAGAATTAGGAATTCTATGAAAAAATATATCAAAACCTTATGCCTCGGAGTGATGCTGACGTTCTCGGTATCGGCTCAGGCACAAAACCAGACCGTGACGGGTCAGGTGCTCGACGAACTCGGCGAGCCCGTCATTGGTGCAACGGTAACCGTGGCAGGAACAAAGACTGCCACTATTACCGACATGGATGGTAACTACAAGATTTCTGCGCCTGCAGGTGCAAAGGTCACCATCAGCTATATCGGTTATCTGCCCCAGACGGTCAAGCCTGGCGGCACAGTAAAACTTCAGGAAGACCGCCAGAGCCTTGACGAAGTTGTCGTCGTGGGTTACGGTGCCCAGAAGAAAGCCCACTTGACTGGTTCGGTGGCTACCGTCGACATGAACGATGTCCAGGACCTCGCTAATGGTGGCCTGGCCTCGTCACTCGCTGGTCTGGTCAACGGCCTCTCTGTCGTTGGTGGTGACGCACGTCCTGGCGAGAATGCCACGATGCGTATCCGTGACGTCAACTCCTTAGGTGAAGTGGGTACCAACGCCCAGTCTCCCCTCTACGTCATCGACGGTTACATCTATCCCAACGATGTGAATGTAGGAAGCACCTATCATAACCTCGGTGAAGAAGCCTTCAACAACCTCGACGCCTCGGAGGTGGAGAGCATTTCCGTGCTGAAGGACGCCTCGGCAGCCGTCTATGGTTCACGTGCTGCTAACGGTGTCATCCTCGTCACCACGAAGAAAGGTAAGATTGGCGCTCCCAGCATCAGCTATAGTGGTACCTTTGGTTTCACCAACCAGGTGTCTCGTGCCAAGATGCTTGACGCCTACGACTACGGCCGACTTTACAATGCTGTGACTGCTGCCGATCCAATGAACACCAGTCTTAACCACACCACAGCGCTCTTCCAGGCCGACGAGCTGGAAGCCATGAAGAGCCTGAACTACGACCTCCTCGACAAGTACTGGGAGACGGGAACGACGATGCGTCATGCTGTCAACGTCAGCGGAGCCACAGAGAAAGTCAACTACTTTGCGGGTATCTCCTACTTCGACCAGGACGGTAACCTTGGAAAACTGGACTACAACCGCTGGAACTACCGTGCTGGCGTCGATGTCAAGCTGAGCAAGTCTTTCTCGGCCAACCTGACCGTCAGCGGCGACTATGGCAAAAAGAACAAGCCCCTGCTGAAGGTTGGTGGTACTAATGCTGAGAAAGACTACAACCTCATGCTGACACGTCCGCGCTATATGCCAGAGTACGTAGGCGACTACGCTATCCCAAGCTTCGGACCTTCCAATGCCGAACGTAACCAGAACCAGCGCTACCACTATGCCCTCCTTCAGGATAACGGTGACTTCAGTAAGTCGATGTCCTCGAACATCAACATCTCTGCAGGTGCCAGCTATGACTTCAGCTGGTTGGAGCCTTTGAAGGGTCTAAAGCTCAGCTTCAACTACTCAAAGAGTATCACTACCGACAAGACCAACGAATTCGGTACCGCCTACGTCCTCTACACCATGCAGAAGCGCTACGGCAGTGGCGAACACCTCTATAATCCCACATCGGGCGACGACCCCGGATATGACTATCTGAACTATACCAACTTCAACGGCATTTCCTATTCCAACGGTAACTACTCCAGCCGACAGATGGTACGTACGGATAACTACCAGATGAACTTCACCGTCAACTACGCCCGTGACTTCGGAAAGCACCACGTCGGCGCTCTCTTCTCCATAGAGAAGTCAGAGACCGAGAGTGAGTTCAACATCGGACAGGCCAACGAACCCTTCAGCTTCTCTACCTACCAGTCCAACTCTACGAAGGGTGCCCAAAGCACAACGTTCAACCGCGCTGAGAGCGGTACGCTGTCATACATCGGACGTGTCAACTACGCCTACAGCGACCGCTACCTCTTGGAGGTACTCGTACGCTCCGATGCCTCTACCAAGTTTGCGCCAGAGAACTACTGGGGTACATTCCCCGCAATCTCCGCTGGTTGGGTAGTCAGCGAGGAACCTTGGTTCCAGAACATCAAAGCCCTCCAGTGGGTTGACTTCCTGAAGCTCCGTGCAAGCTGGGGTCTTACAGGTCGTGACAACCTCACACCGTGGCAGTGGCTGCAAATCTATACGCTCGACAAGAACAAGAGCATCGTCTTTGGAGAGGGTACCAACATCGACCCAAGCCAGAACACGCGTATCTCTATCAACAAAAACACCTCAGCTGTCAACCGCGACGTACACTGGGACAAGTCTTACAAGACCAACATAGGTCTCGACTTCCAGGTACTCAACAAGCGACTGGCAGTTAACGTCGAGTATTATTATGAAAAGAACCGCGAGATGCTCATCAACCTGGCACAGAACGTTGCCTCACCCGTAGGAACACAGTCGGCTTCCACCAACGCTGGTGAGATGAACAACTGGGGTTGGGAAGTCGGAGTAACATGGCGCGACAAGATTGGCAAGGACTTCAAGTACCGCATCGGACTCAACACCGGATATCGCGACAACGAAGTGCTCATCATGGACTTCGAGGACGACTACATCTATCGTCAGATTGTCGCTGGCGGACGCACAGACATCGGTACCTGGGGTATGCAGTGCATCGGCATGTTCCGCTCATTCCAGGACATCGAGGAGTACTTCGAGAAGTATCATATCACCTCTTACATGGGAATGACAAAAGACAAAGTCCGCCCGGGTATGCTGATTTATAAGGACGTCCGTGGCGCCTATAATGCAGAGACGGGAACCTATGCCGGACCTGATGGTGTCGTCGATGCCAACAACGACCAGGTTTGTCTCTCCAACCGCTCTAACCCCTACGGATTTACCATCAATGCAGGAGCTGACTGGAAGGGCGTTTCTCTCACGGCACAGTTTGGCGCATCATGGGGCGGATATACCCTCATTCCAGCTGAAGCACGTGGCGTAGCTTCTGGCTCTAACCTCGAATTCTACAACATGCCGTCATTCTGGAATCCTGACAACATGTATTCCTATCAGGATGTCTATGATGGCAGCGGAAATATCGTTGTCAAGGAAAACCGCGATGCAGAGTATCCTAACCTCGCTTACGGCATCAACGCCAACGCATCAAGCTTCTGGAGAGTCAGCGCTGCAAGCATTCGACTGAGCCGTCTCACGCTGGCCTACACATTCCCCAACAAGTGGTTCCAAAAGATTGGCGTCAAGAACGTACGACTCAACGTCACGGGGCAGAACCTCATCAACTTCTACAACCCCTATCCCGACAAGTTCATGAACCCAATGGCTGGAGCATACGGCAAGTATCCTAACCTCCGCAAGTGGACAGTAGGCGTGAACCTTTCGTTCTAATTGAAAATTGATAATTGAAAATAGAAAATTATGAATACTATAAGTAATAAAATAGGGAAGAGGCTCTTCGGCGCAGCATTCTTCATTCTTATTTCTTCATTCTTCATTTCTTGTAGTGACCAGTTCCTACAGGACAAGAAGAACTACGACCAGGTGGGAGCAGAGGTCTACAACGACTACGACGGAGCTAACGGCAGACTGAACGACCTCTACGGATGGTGTCTGCCTAACGTAGCTAACATGTCCTGGAAATATCCTTCAGCTGGACTTAACGACGCTGCAGGAAAGTCCACAGAGGAGTATGTCGGATTCAGCGAGTTCGTCGACCCAGAGAAGACGATGTCTTCCGACGGATCTACTGCCGTCTCAGTTCCCGACTATTTCATGGGACAGGCCAACAACATCCAGGAGGCTGTCTATGGACGCATCCGCAACATCAACGACTTCATACGTGGCGTGTCGGAGAGTACGCTGGCTGAAAGCCAGAAGAACATCATGCTCGGACAGGCCTACTTCTTCCGCGCTTGGTGCTACTACAACCTCGTCAAATGGTATGGTGGTGTACCCATCGTACGGGAGGTCTTAGACCCCACCGAGGATGCATTCATTCCGCGTGCCACAACAAAGGCTACCGTAGAGTTCATACTCGAAGACCTCAACAACTCGGCCCAAATGCTGGCATCGGAGACGACCAGCGGCGGATGGAAGGGCAGCGACGACTACGGACGTGTCACCTCAGGAACGGCGCTCGCACTCAAGGGACGACTCCTGCTCTGGTGGGCAAGCCCCATCTTCAACCGCGCCAACGACCAGTCACGCTGGCAGACGGCATACGCAGAGATGAAGAAAGACCTCACCACCATCGACGCTTGTGGATATGGACTCTACCAGACGGGCAGCAACGTCAACGGCTCCGACTTCGCCAGCATCTTCACACAGGTAGGTCGCGTCAACAACCGCGAGGCGGTATTCTTTACGCTCTACAACACCACCGTCATCCTCACAGGTATTGACGATGCAGCAAAGAACAACACGTGGGAGCGATATATCCGCCCTGACAACACTGGAGGCAATGGTCTCAACGCCTCCCGAATGATTGTCGACCTCTTCCCCATGGCTGACGGAAAGATTCCTGCAGGCTCAGGAACCTATACCAAGCTCGAAACGTCGCCAATCGCCTACGAGCGCGACTTCCCCTTCATGAACCGCGACCCGCGCTTCTACCGCACATTCGCATTCCCAGGCTTCCGCTGGGCTTACAATGGCGATGCCTCAGTGCACGACGCTCACAACCCGTCTGACGGAACTAACTACACGCTCTGGAACTACGTCTGGTACACTGACCTCAACGACCAGGGTAACGTAGAGAGCGGAAACTCATACGGAGCCGACAACCTCCTCACCAGCAAGCAGGGCATCTACGTCCGCAAGAAAAGCGATGACCTCGACTGCAACCCCAGTCCGCTCTATACCTACAACGCCGCAGGATGGAAATCGGGAGCTGGACCTTTCTACTCCGCCGCACCACTTATCGAACTGCGCTATGCTGAGGTGCTCCTCAACCTCGCAGAGGCTGCATGTATGGCAGGGCAGATGGGAGAGGCTGTCACGCTCCTGCAGCGCATCCGCGCACGCGCCGGATACACGGCTGATACCAATTATGGGCTTCAGGCCAACCTCATCAGCGATCAGGCAGCATGCATGAGCGCCATCCTCTACGAACGACAGATAGAGTTCGCATACGAGGGCAAGCGCTTCGACGACATGCGCCGCTGGATGCTCTACGACGGTGGTGCAGACATCAAGCAGATACAGGGAGCCCCCACCTCCTGGCAAGTCACGGGATGGGGCGGCAACACCTGCACTTGGCTCGGCTTCACACCCTTCAACGGCCAGCGCCGCGAGACCCTCGAATATCGCGTAGCCGACAAGTATGGCGTCGGCGGTACACAGTGGGACAGCGACCCCCTGCTTAACAGTCTGAAGGAACAGGGAGCAACGCGTCCTGCAGGCATCAACCTCATGAAGGCTGACCTTGCTGAGCAGTTGGAAGCCATGAAGACTTGGTACGGCGAGAACCTTGTACCAAAGGAAAAGAAAGGCGACGGACGTGACTCACAGCACAACGACCTCTACATACGTTACGCGCCCAACTACTACTTCCTCGGATTCCCCTCAGGCGTGCAAAACCAGAACAAAGGACTCGCACAGACCATCGGATGGGGTGACTACAACAACGGTGGAGCGAACGGCACCTTCGACCCCCTCGCAGAGTAGAAAAGTAAGAATAAAGAGTAACAGTAACCACCCGCTGCGCCATCACGACGCGGCGGGTGGTTTTTCGTGCGTCAGATAGCAATATGCTGCAAAGTTACGAAAAATATCAATGCGAAACAATAGTTTCCTCCGTTTATTTTCAAATAGTTTCAAATGTTAAAATTCGCGCTGGAAATCGCGTGCCGAGGCGCTGAAAATCACGTGGAAAAGTTCGGAAAATCGCCAAGAAAAGTTCAAGAAATTACGTAGAAAAACAGAGGAAATCACGTGGAAAAGTAGAGGAAATCGCCAAGAGAAGTTCAGGAAATCGCATGGAAAGTGTCAACACTATACAGGGAAAGACAGCACGGTGTGACGCAGTGACACTGTGACGCAGTTGCATAAGCCCTCTGCGAAGTTGCATTTTCCAAAGGATATTTATATTATATTATATATATATTATAATATATATATAATATAAAATTTATCTTTCCCTTTTTTACCCACAGTATAGCAAATACCTAATGCAACTGTGTCACTGCGTCACAGTGTCACTGCGTCAGGGACACTTCACTCATGGGCTGCCCTTTATTAAAAATGTGTAATTTCAGGACTTATCCTTGTCATCTCCCAAAAAATTGTTATCTTTGCAAGCTGAAGTGAAAAATAGAACTATGACAACATCAAAATCCATAATATCTGAACTGCAAGAAAAGGTGATGCTGTTCATCGACGATTATGACGCAATGGATAGTGAATTATAAAGTGTAAGGATATGACAAAGAAACAAGCAATAAAACTCTTTGAAGAAAAAGAAGATCCGCACGGTATGGGATGATGTGGAAGAGAAATGGTATTTCTGTGTGGTGGATGTCGTTGAGGTCCTGACAGATAGTACCAATCCTCAAACCTATTGGCGTGTTTTAAAGAACAGGTTAAGAAAAGAGGGAAACGAAACCGTTACAAATTGTAACGCTTTGAAACTTCGCGCTGCTGACGGTAAGATGCGCCTTTCAGGCAATGGATAACTCAGGTGACCCAGAAAATGGCAGTAGGATGATGAAACAGATAGAAGTCGTAGCAGCAATTATACACGATGACGAGGGGCGTATCTTCACCACCCAGCGAGGATATGGCGACTATAAGGACGGCTGGGAATTCCCAGGTGGAAAGATGGAATTGGGTGAAACTCCAGAGGAAGCTTTGAAACGTGAAATATGGGAGGAGTTGGAAACGAGAATCGTAGTGGAGAGATTGGTGCATACCGTAGAATTTGATTACCCGCAGTTTCATCTTACGATGCATTGTTTTTGGTGTCATGTAGAGAGTGGCTCTCTGACGCTGAAGGAGCACGAGGCGGCGAAGTGGCTGTCAAGGAATGAGTTAGACAGCGTGAAGTGGCTGCCAGCGGATGTAAAAGTGGTTGAAGATGTAAAAAGGATGATGTAAGATGATTGGTACAGGTTTGCGACATACCAACAGGCAAAAATGATGTAAAATGATTAAAATTTACGTCAAAATGATTGCATATTGAAATAAAATGCTTATATTTGCAGCGTTAAAACATGAAGATTATGGCACAGGTATCTATGACGGTGAGAATGGACTCACAACTGAAACAGAATTTTGATGCACTCTGCGCACGTATGGGCATGAGCGTTAACGCTGCTATCAACATCTTTGCAAATGCTGTTGTAAGGACGCGCAGCATTCCCTTTAAGATAAGTGCAAATTATACAGAAGTTGAAGACCAGGCTTTGAGGGAATTCCGTGAATTCAGGAATATGGTTGCTGCCAGCGACAGGCCAGAACTTACACTGGATGAAATCAACGAGGAAATACGGTTGGCACGTGAGGAAATGGCTGCACGGAATAACACAGCACTATGATTAAAGCAGTTATAGACACAAATGTGGTTGTGTCGGCATATATCACAAAGAATCTGGAAGCAGCAACCTCTAAGGTTTGGGAGGCTGTTTTGCAATGTAAACTGACGCCCATTTATAATGACGAAATCCTCAGCGAGTATTCTGAGGTGCTGCGTCGTAAGAAATTTGGTATTCCTGAGCATCTTATAAAATGGGCGTTAGACAAAATAGTTACCAATGGGGTTCGAGGTGAACGCGTATTGAGCGATGAGTTTCTCCCAGACCCCAAGGACGTAGTGTTTTATGAAGTAGCCCTGTCGAAGGAAGATGCTTATCTAGTGACAGGCAACACAAAGCATTTCCCCAAGAAGCCCATTGTTGTTACACCTGCTGAGATGCTGGAAATTCTACAACGCGAAGGCATCCTGTGATGAGAAACATTTCTTGCATTTCCTGTTAAAAGGTGCTGGAAATTTTGTAATTTATCCTACTGTGCCTTCGAGGGAGACGCTGAGTAGTTTCTGGGCCTCGACGGCAAACTCCATGGGGAGCTTCTGGAGCACCTCTTTGGCATAGCCGTTGACGATGAGGCCTACGGCTTGTTCCGTTGGAATGCCGCGTTGGTTGCAGTAGAAGAGCTGGTCTTCGGAGATCTTCGAGGTGGTTGCCTCGTGTTCGAAGATAGCCGTCTCGTTATGCACATCCATGTAAGGGAAGGTGTGCGCACCACAGTCGGAGCCCAACAGCAGCGAGTCGCAACTGGAGTAGTTGCGGGCATTCTCAGCGGTAGAGGCTGCACGCACCAGTCCACGGTATGAGTTTTGCGAGTGACCTGCCGAGATGCCTTTCGAGATAATCGTCGATTTCGTGTTTCTGCCGATGTGAATCATCTTCGTACCCGTGTCAGCCTCCTGGTAGTTGTTGGTGACGGCCACGGAGTAAAATTCGGCGGTACTATTGTCACCCCTTAATATACATGAGGGGTATTTCCAGGTAATGGCACTGCCTGTTTCGACCTGCGTCCATGACAGCTTGCTGTCAGTGCCGCGCAGGTCGCCTCGCTTGGTGACAAGGTTCAACACGCCGCCTTTGCCGTTCTCGTCGCCAGGATACCAGTTCTGGACGGTGGAGTACTTGACTTCGGCACGGTCCATGACGATAATCTCTACGATGGCAGCATGCAGTTGGTTCTCGTCACGCATGGGAGCGGTACACCCTTCGAGGTAGGACACATACGAGTCGTCGTCGGCTACGATGAGAGTTCGCTCAAACTGTCCCGTATTGCGGGCATTAATGCGGAAGTAGCTGCTTAACTCCATCGGACAACGTACCCCCTTGGGGATATAGACGAAGGAACCGTCGCTGAAAACGGCGCTGTTGAGGGCAGCATAGAAATTGTCGCGGTAGGGTACGACAGAACCTAAATACTTTCGTACCAAGTCGGGATGCTCCTTGATGGCTTCGCCAATGGAACAGAAGATGACGCCCTTTTCGCGAAGTTTCTCCTTGAAGGTGGTCTTCACAGAGACGGAGTCCATGATGGCATCGACAGCAGTATTGCCGCTCAGCGCTAAGCGCTCCTCAAGGGGAATGCCCAGCTTGTCGAAGGTCTTCTCCAGTTCAGGGTCGATCCCAGCGGTAGAACCGCTGGGCACATTTTTTGCCGTGGGGTCGGCATAGTAGCTGATGGCCTGATAGTCAACGGGTGGCACATGGACGTGACCCCATGTGGGCTCAGTCTGTTCCTTCCAATAGTGGAAGGCCCGCAGGCGGAAATCGAGCATCCAGTCAGGTTCCCCTTTCTTAGCGGAGATGAGCCGAACGACGTCTTCGTTCAGCCCCTTCTCTATGATTTCTGTATGTACATTGGTAGTAAATCCGAACTCGTACTTCTGTTCGGCCACCTGACGGACAAATTCGTTGTTATTTTCCATTACTTTTTCTATTTCGCCTGCAAAGGTATTAAGAAAAATTGAAAAATTAAAGAATTAAAGAATTAAAGAATTGAAGTTATAATTAATTAATATTCGAACGACGAGCCTCCTAAGAACTCACGCAGCAATGACGTGGGTGGAATCTGGTCTTCAGGAATTGGCCGTATGTACTTGAGGAACTTCAACAGTCGGTAGGCTTCAGCAAACTCCTCGCAGTTCTCTGGAACCTGCTCCAACAGCGGCTCGGCCTGGTTTTTGATGACAGCCAGCTCGAAGAGCATGGCACTGTTGAACATGGCGTCAGCATTCTCCTGATAGGGGAAAATCCACTTGTTCTCGCCTCTACGTACTGAAGCCCAACGGCGGATGCTGCCCAATGCATCGACACCACGATACTTATGGTCGCGTATGATGCGGCGCAAAAGTCGGTTGTCAGTAGTGGGGATGTAATTATGGTTGTCAAGCAAGATGGTGGTCAACGCGGAGGCATAGACTCGGAAAATATTCTCCTGAGGAACCTGAGCCGTGAGTTCAGGATTCAGGGCATGGATGCCCTCGATGATCAGCATCTCGTTACCTTTCAGCTGTAGCTTGCGGCCACTTTTCTCGCTGCGACCAGTCTGGAAGTTGTAGCGTGGCAGTTCTACCTCATCGCCACGGAACAGAGCGTTCAACTGCTCGTTCAGCAGGGGAATGTTCAGGGCGTGCAAGTGCTCGAAGTCGTAGTCGCCATTGATGTCCAACGGTGTCTGTTCGCGATCAAGGAAGTAGTCGTCGAGCGAGATGCCGATGGGGTGGATACCGTTGACTGCCAGCTGGATGGAAAGACGCTTACAGGTCGTTGTCTTACCACTGCTGCTGGGACCTGCAATAAAGACCACCCTGACGCTCTTGCGGCTGGCTATCTCGTCGGCTATCCGTGCTATCTTCTTCTCCTGCAAGGCTTCGCCGAGCTGAATCAACTGGTTGGCATGACCTTTCTGAATGGCGCTGTTGAGGTCGCCTACGGTACGCATGCCGAGGATGCCCTGCCAGCGGTGGTGTTCCTTGAAAATCTCGAACATCTTGTCCTGGCGGATGAAAGCGCCCAGCTTCGAGGGGTCTTCTCTCGAAGGAATGCGCAACAGTATGCCGTCGAAGTAATATTCCAGTCCAAAGAGGTATATCTGTCCTGTCGAAGTGAGCAGCGAACCATAGTAGTAGTCGTTATAGCCGTCTATATCATAATAGGTGGTATAGAGTCGTCCTGAACCCTCGAGGAGTTTCACTTTCGACTTATAGCCAGCTTCACTAAACATCTGTATGGCTTCCTCAGTAGTCGCTTCATGACGGTGGATGGGAATGTCGGCGTCGATAATCTGCTGCATACGCTGGCGAAGTTCATGCACGTCGTCAGGGGTGACCTCTATCTTTCCACCCTGTTCCTCTATCCTCTCAATATTCACAAAGTAGCCGTTGCTGATGGGGATGTCTATGACTACGTGGCAGCTTGGCCAGAGGTCGTGGGCGGCCTTTGAAAGGATGAAGAACAGCGTCCGGGTATAGGCTCTCACTGCGCTGGCGGCATGCAAATCCAGGAACTCAATGTCCTTGGGTTTATAGACGCGATAGTGCATTCCTTCTACCTTATTGTTAACGCGAGCGCTGACTGGTCCGTACTCCATTTTGAGGCCAGACAAAGAAAAAATTTCAGAAAGTGTGCTTCCGATGCTTATATTTAAAGTTTTTTTATTATTTTTGCAACGGATTTTGATTTGTTGTTCCATAGACGTAAAGTTTTAGTGTTCGGCAAAGGTACGAAAAATAATTGAAAAGCGAAGAATGAAGCATAAAAAAAATGCCTCCGCTTAACATAAAATTGTAAATGGTAAAACGTAAAATAGTCAATTAGTATGTCGTTTTGGGTTATTTTTAAGTTGTTAGGCTCGTTGGCTCTGCTCATGTTTGGTATGAAGTCAATGAGTGAGGCCCTGCAGAAAATGGCAGGTCCACAGTTGCGTCACGTCCTTGGAGCCATGACCACCAATAGGTTCACGGGTATGCTGACAGGTACGTTGGTAACGGCATCAGTACAGTCATCGACGGCTACTACGGTGATGACCGTATCGTTTGTCAATGCTGGCCTGCTGACACTGGCACAGGCCATCTCAGTCATTATGGGTGCCAACATAGGTACCACACTGACAGCATGGATCATGGCTGTGGGTACGTCGAGCAGCGACGCCTCGCCATTCGACATCAGTATCGTGTCGTATATAGGCTTCTTCATAGGCATTGTGCTCATCTATATGAAGAAGCATCGCTATATTGGCGACTTCCTGTTTGGTATCGGCCTGTTGCTGCTGGGTCTGACCACGCTGAAGGCAACGGGTATGTCCATGGACTTGGCAAACAACGAGACCGTCACGAGCTTCTTCAAGTCGTTTGATCCAGACTCGTTTGTTACCACGCTGATATTCCTGGTGTTGGGTGGCATCATGACTTTCTGTGTACAGTCGTCGGCAGCAGTAATGGCCATCACGATGTTGCTGTGCTCCACAGGAGCGATGCCCATCTACCAAGGTATTGCATTGGTGCTGGGCGAGAATATCGGCACAACGGTGACCTCGAACCTGGCAGCCCTGTCGGCAAATACGCAGGCTCGCCGTGCGGCACTGGCCCACATGTTCTTCAACGTATTCGGCGTGCTGTGGATATTGTTTGTATTCCGTGTCTTCATCGATATGGTGTGCGGATGGGTCAGCTACGACGTAGAGATGACCAAGGACAATGCCACTAGTAGTGCTTTCCTGGCCAATGCCGCCAAGCTAAACTTCGTGCTGGCAGCCTTCCACACCTCGTTCAATGTGGTCAACACCTTTATCCTGATTTGGTTCATCCCACAGATAGAGCGCTTCGTCTGCTGGGTCATCAAGCCCAAGAAGGTCGACGAGGAGGAGGACTTCCGTCTGCACTTCATTACTGCTGGCTTATTGAAGACCCCAGAACTTTCAGTCCTTGAGGCCCAGAAGGAGATTCAGTCATTCTCCATGCGTATGCAGCGCATGTTCGGCATGGTACGTGAATTGCTGACGTTGTCCTCTAGTGCTACCAACAAGAAAGACTCGAAGGCAGGCGACTTTAACAAGCTATACACCCGCATCGAGAAGTACGAGGGCATCAGCGACAACATGGAGTTGGAGATTGCCAAATACTTAGACTCCGTGAGTGACGCCCACCTCTCTGACGACACTAAGGCAAAAATACGTGCTATGTTGCGTGAGATCAGTGAGTTGGAGTCCATTGGCGATGCTTGCTTCAACATGGCCCGTACTATCTCGCGGAAGTATAACGGTAAGGAAGACCACTTCATTGAGAAACAGTACGACCACCTGCACCAGATGATGGAACTGACTGACCAGTCGCTGACTCAGATGAACCGTCTGATGGCTGGCCGCAAGGAGTCGTTCGACGTCAACCGCACGTTCAATATCGAGAACGAAATCAACAACTATCGTAACCAGTTGAAGTCGCAGAACATCACAGACGTTAACAATCACGAATACACTTATGCCGTGGGAACTATCTACATGGATATCATCAACGAGTGTGAGAAGTTGGGCGACTATGTGGTGAATGTTGTTGAGGCTCGTATGGGCACCAGAAAATAATAACGCAATAAAGCAAAAATAAAAACAGGAAAATATAGGAAGTTTCAAATATTTTTATTAATTTTGCAGGCAAATAACAACTAACAGTATCATACTATGCGAAAAGTTCTATTATTAACCGCCATGATGTTGACTTTCACGTTGACGCTTTTGGCACAGGTAACAAACTCTGCTTTGACAGGTAAGGTGTCCATGCAGGACACCAAGGAAGAGGTTATCGGCGCTACAGTCCAGGCTGTACACGAGCCTTCTGGAACAAAGTATGCAGCTGTGACTAACGAGACAGGTCGCTTTACCATTCAAGGTATGCGTAACGGCGGCCCGTACACGGTAACCGTTAGCTATATTGGCTACGAAACCAAGACCTTCAAGGACCTCACTCTCCAGTTAGGTGAAACCTACAACCTCAGCGTGTGGCTTTCCGAGAATGCCAACGAGTTGACAGAAATCGTGGTTAGCGGTAAGGCATCGAAGTTCTCGGCTGAGAAGACTGGTGCTACTACCAACATTAACAACCGCATCATCCAGGAACTGCCCACCATTAACCGCTCTATAGGTGACATTGCCAAGCTGTCGCCCTACTATGGTGGTTCCAACAGCTTTTCAGGCATGAACGGCAAGATGGCAAACTTCACCCTTGACGGTGCTAACCTGAATAATAACTTCGGACTGTCTTCCGACCTTCCTGGCGGCGGCAACCCTGTGTCGATGGATGCCATCGACGAGGTACAGATGGTGGTAGCCCCCTTCGACGTGCGCCAGTCAAACTTCATTGGTGGCGGTATCAATGCCGTTACGAAGTCGGGTACGAATACTTTCAAGGGCACTGCCTACATCTATTATTCGAACGAGAAGAAATTCTTCCACGGCAATAAGGTCGATGGAACCACCCTGCGCGACCCTGACCCCGATGAGCGTAAGACTTACGGCTTCACGTTAGGTGGCCCCATCATTAAGGACAAGCTCTTCTTCTTCGCCAACTACGAGCGTTACGATGCCGAGAGTATCCCCACCTACTGGCGTCCGCGCACTGATGCCAGCCAAGAAGCAAGCCAGTCAACCTACACCTCGCGTACATTGTTGAGCGACATGCTGACCATCTCTCAGTTTGTCAAGGAGAAGTATGGCTACGACACAGGTTCTGCCAACGAGTTCCCTGGTGGCATCGTCAATAACAAATTCTTGGGTCGCATCGATTGGAACATTAACAACAATCATCATCTGGCAGTTCGCTTTAACCATACCAACAACTCCAAGTGGGTGACTCCCAGCGCTACGTCACGCGACGTGGGTGGTCTGAGCTCATCGTGTGTGGGCATCCAGTCCATGGCATTTGCCAACTCGTTCTACAAGTTGGAGAATAAAGTCACCACGTTCTCGTTCGACTTGAACAGCCGCTTTGGCGAAAAGGCCTCCAACCAGTTATTGGTAACCTACTCGAACATCGACGATCCACGCGATACCAACTCGTCTGTCTTCCCGATGATTGACATCCTGAAAGACAAGGATCCCTACATCACACTGGGATGCGAGCTGTTTACCTATAAGAATCGCGTACAGAACAAGATTCTGACCGTCAACGACAACTTTACCTACTACTTGGGCGACCACAAGCTGACTGCCGGCTTGAGCTTCGAGCATCAGTACGCGCTGAACAGCTATCTGCGTCAGGGCACGGGCTACTACCAGTTTGCCAGCATGGAAGACTTCATGAGCGGTGCTGCCCCCTTGTCTGCCGCACTCACCACAGGTAACGATGGCAACGACAGTCCTGAGTCGAAGGTGAAATTCAATCAGATAGGATTCTACCTGCAGGACGACTGGAACATCTCCGACCGTTTCAAGCTGAACTATGGCATACGCTTCGACAACCTGTTGTTCCAGCAGGCAGATGCCATACGTAATGACGAGTTGTACGCCGTCGACTTCGGTGGTGTCCATGTCGATACAGGCGAATGGCCCAAGAGCAATTGGCAGATTTCACCCCGTATGGGTTTTGTATGGGACGTGTTAGGCGACAAGTCCCTGAAGTTCCGTGGCGGTACGGGTCTCTTTGCAGGCCGTCTGCCCTTGGTGTTCTTCACCAACATGCCTGGCCAGTCGGGTATGATCCAGACAACCTACGTTGCCAAGGACGCCGCTACGATGTCGCAGTTTGCTGGTTCCATCAAGACTGACATGCGCGAGATGGAGGCTGTCATGAAGAGCAATGCCCAGGGTATGGCCTATTATGCTGGTATTGACCATAACTTCAAAATGCCGCAGGTGTGGAAATCGAGCATTGCCATCGACTACCAAATTCCTGTCTCATTCCCGTTGTCAATCACTGGCGAGTTCACTTACACCAAGAACATCAATGCAGTACATATTGAGAACGTCAATATGAAGACACCTGATGACACATGGCAACGCATGGCTGGAGCCGACAACCGTCTGATTTATCCTGCCGCTGCAGACTACAAGTACTGGAAGACGGATGCCTACATCCTGGCCAACAACCATAAAGGCTACGGCTGGACGGCCAACGTCACCGTCAATGCCGAACCTATTAAGGACCTCAACATCATGGCGGCCTATACACATACTGTCAATCGTGAGGTGTCTGGCCTGCCTGGTTCCAATGCCCAGGCCGCCTGGCGATACATGCACACCGTCAACGGTCCTAATGCTTTAGCGGTGACCAACTCGGGCTTTGTAACGCCTGACCGCGTCATTGCCAACATCAGTTATAAGATATGGAAAGAGCACTTCTCGCTGTTCTACAGTGGTTACTCATCTTCAGGCTATAGCTACTGCTACAGCAACGACATCAATGGCGACGGTCTGGCCTACGACCTGATATACATCCCTCGTGATGACTCAGAAATCAAGTTCATTAGCGAAGATGACCGTACCCGCTTCTGGCAGTTTGTCGACCAGGACGACTATCTGAAGAACCACAGAGGCGAATATGCCGATGCCTACGCTGCCCATTCGCCTTGGGTACACACCTTCGACTTTAAGTTTGCCCACGACATTGACCTCAAGGTAGGCAATACCAAGCACAAGCTGCAACTCATTGCCAACATCGAGAACATTGGCAATCTGCTGAACTCGAAGTGGGGCGTGGCAAAGATTATCTCTGGTACGAGCAACGCCATCTTCCCGATACTCAGTGTGGCCAATACCAATGACGTCAAGAAGGGTGCCCAGCCCATCTTCCGCATGAATACGGACAAGACGAGCACCTTCGACTACAACTACAGCTACGGCCAGTGCTGGCGCCTGCAGTTTGGTGTGAAGTACTATTTTAACTAAATGATGTCACCATTCCTGAGACGTTAGCCTCAGGACATTAATACAACTAAAGTTTATTGCCCGTGCGGCCTCTTTCGGTTGTACGGGCAACGTAACAATAAAAACAACAATGAAGAAACTATTCATACTCATCTCTGTTATCGTCCTATTGGCTGGTTGCCGCAAGAGCGAGCCAGTTGCTTCTGTGGTCAATGCGACAGAAGACAACAGCCAGTTTGTAACCTTGACAGATGTTGTGCCTGATGCCATTTTGGAAATCAGATACTTTGGTACCTATAACTTCGTGGGCGACCGCATAGACGGCTATCTGGAGCCAACGGCACTACTCACCCGTCAGGCTGCAGACAGTCTGAAAGCTGTCAGTGACGATGTTATCAAGTTGGGCTATCGACTGAAAATCTACGACGCCTACCGTCCGCAGAAGGCTGTCGACCACTTCATGCGATGGGGAAAAGACATTGCAGACACCCGTATGAAAACATATTTCTATCCTGACCTCGACAAGAAGGTGCTCTTTCCACAAGAATACATCTGCGAGAAGAGTGGCCACACACGCGGCTCGACGCTTGACCTGACACTTTTCGATATGGCTACTGAGAAGGAACTCGACATGGGTGGCACTTTCGATTGGTTTGGTCCAGAGAGTCATCCAGACTTCTGCGGCAATCCTGAGACGCAGGAATTTTCTGGCGATAACAGTAAAAGCCCTGCAGGCCGCTCCATCACTCAGGAACAGTTCAAAAACCGCATGATACTTCGTCAGGCTATGCTGCGCCATGGTTTCAAACCCTTCGATACCGAATGGTGGCACTTTACGCTGAAAGACGAGCCATTCCCCGATACCTACTTTACTTTCCCTGTGAAGAAAATTGATAAATAAGTAACATAAACATTTAACAATTAACATCATGAACTTGAAAAAACTATTTTCAGCTGCGCTGTTGCTTTTATGCACGACAGCTGTGGTGGCACAAGGCATGCAGATGCCGCCGATTCCCGTTGACCCCGATGTGCGTATCGGCAAACTTGACAACGGGCTGACCTATTACATTCGTCACAACAACTGGCCTGAGCAGCGTGCTGAGTTCTACATTGCCCAGCGTGTAGGCTCCATTCAGGAAAATGACGACCAGCGCGGTCTGGCACACTTCCTGGAGCACATGGCCTTCAACGGCTCCAAGCACTTTAAGGGTAACGAACTGCTGCGCTGGTGCGAGAGTGTTGGTGTGAAGTTCGGCACTGACCTGAATGCTTACACTTCTATCGACCAGACGGTATATAATATAAGTAATGTACCCACGACGCGCGAGGGCATTGTTGACTCCTGTCTGCTCATCCTCTACGACTGGGCCGATGGCCTGTTGCTGGAACAGGAGGAGATTGAGAAGGAGCGTGGTGTCATCCACGAGGAGTGGCGCCTGCGTACCTCTGCCCAGATGCGCATGCTGGAGCGTGACCTGCCTAAGCTCTATCCAGGTTCGAAGTATGGCTACCGTATGCCTATTGGTCTGATGGAGATTATCGACAACTTCGAGCGTCCCTTCCTGCAGGCTTACTACGAGAAGTGGTATCGTCCAGACAACCAGGCTATCATTGTGGTGGGCGACGTCAACGTCGATCAAGTGGAACAGAAGATCAAGAATCTCTTCTCGCCCATTCAGCTGCCTGAGAATCGCGCTCTGGTCACCACCGAGCCCGTTCCTGACAACAACGAGGCCATCTTCGTCATTGACAAGGACAAGGAGCAGCGTCTGAATGCAGTGGAGATCATGATGAAGCACGAGGCTACGCCCGACTCCGTAAAGGGGTCTATGGAATATCTCGTGGCTGATTACCTGAAAGATGCCGCCATCTCCATGCTCAACGACCGTCTGAAAGAATTTGCCGAGAAGCCTGAGAGCCCATTCCTGCAGGCTTACGCAGGCTACGGACAGTATCTGCTCTCCAAGTCTGTTGAGGCTTTCGACCTTGACGTGCTGCCAAAGGACGGACAGTTAGAGGCTGCCCTCAAGACCGTCCTCATTGAGGCACGCCGTGCTGCCGAGTTTGGCTTCACCCCTACAGAGTATACTCGCTATAAGGCCAACTACACCAGCAATCTCGACAAGCAGTACTCCAACAAGGACAAGCGCTTTAACAACCAGTTCGTAGGCCAGTACGTTCAGCACTTCCTGAACCACGAGCCCATCCCCAGCATCGACTTCACCTATGCTACCATGAAGCAGCTGGTTCCTGCCCTGCCCGTCGACTATATCAACATGGTAATGAAGCAGCTTGTGCTTCCCTCTGACACCAACCTCGTGGTGCTCAACTTCAACAACGAGAAGGAAGGTGCCGTCTATCCTACTGAGGAGAGCTTGAAGAAAGCCATTGCCGACGCCCGTGCTGCACAGATTGAGGCCTACGTCGATAACGTGAAGGACGAACCCCTCATGACTACGCTGCCTACACCAGGTAAGATTGTCAAGGAAGAAAAGAACGACCTCTTCGGCTATACCGAGCTGACGCTGTCGAATGGTGCCAAGGTCGTGCTCAAGCAAACTGACTTGAAGAAGGATCAGGTACTGCTCAGCGGCGAAGGTTACGGAGGTTCTGGCCTGTACGGCGATAAGGAGCTGCCCAACCTGAAGATGTTTGGCGACGTCATCGAAGCCTCTGGTCTGGGTAACTTCTCACACACAGAACTGGAAAAGGCTTTGGCTGGCAAGATAGCCTCAGCATCACTCTCTATGAGTGCTTACCGTGAGAACATCAATGGTTCCTCTACGCCTAAGGACGTCGAGACCATGCTCCAGCTCGTTTATCTCTACTTCACCAACATCAAGAAAGACCAGAAGTCGTTTGATAACCTGATGCAGACCACCGAGGTTGCCCTGAAGAACCGCCTGCTCCAGCCGGAGGCTGTGTTCAGCGACTCACTCCAGCTCACCATCGGCTGCCACAAACCCCGTGTCAAGCCCTTAGACCTCGACGACCTGAAGCAGGTCAACTATGACCGCATCCTCGAGATTGCCAAGGAGCGCACAGCCAATGCCGCTGCCTTCACCTTCACCATCTGCGGTAACTACGACGATGCCACCATCCGTCCTCTCATCGAGCAGTACATCGCTTCGCTGCCCGCACAGAAGAACATCGAGAAGAGCGGTAAAATATCCACCGACTTCGAAGGTGTTGTCATCAACAACTTTAAGCACAAGGCCGAGACACCCAAGGCTATCGCCGTCATGCTTTGGTACTCCAAGGCAATGCCTCAGACTCTTGAGAACAGCATCAAAGCTTCGATGGCTGGTCAGATCCTGTCGATGGAGTATCTGAAGAAGATTCGTGAGGAAGCCAGTGCTGCCTATACCGTTGGAGCCAGCGCAGGGGTTAGCCGCGACGACTTCGAGACTCAGACCACCGTTTACGTCTACTGTCCCATGAAGCCTGAGAAGGCCGACACCGCACTCATGATTATGCGCGACGAGGTCAACACCCTCGCCAAGACTTGCGATGCCGACAAGCTCCAGAAGGTCAAGGAGTACATGCTGAAGAACCACGGCGACCAGCTCAAGGAGAATGGTTACTGGATGGGCCGTATCGGCACTTGGCGCCAGTGGGGTCTCGACTTCCACACTGATTACGAGAAGGTGGTCAATGCCCAGACGCCTGAGACCATCAGTGCTTTTATTGCTGAGCTTCTCAAGGCCAACAATCGCGCCGAAGTCATCATGCTCCCAGCTGAGTAGAAATGATAACGAAAAGACCTCTCCTAAATCCTCCCCTAAGGGGGGTGGACTTGGGGGATGGAAAACGATAACGAAAGCCCCCGTTGCCAACGATGGCAACGGGGGTTTTATTAGGTGTTGAGTGCGGCGTTTTCAGCAGCTTCCATCAGTTCGCGCTCACCAGGTCCTTTATCGTTTAGGCCGCAGAGGTGCAGGATGCCGTGGATGATGACGCGATGTAGCTCTTCGTCATATTCCTTCTTGAACAGCTCGGCATTCGAGCGGACGGTATCTAAGGAAATGATAAGGTCGCCGTTGATGGTGTCGCCCTCACAGTAGTCAAAAGTAATGATATCGGTGTAGTAGTCGTGACCTAAGTATTCACGATTGACAGCAAGAATATGCTCGTCATCGCAGAACAGGTAACCCACTTCACCGACTTTCTTACCGTAGGTGGCTGCCACGCGGCGAATCCATGCCGTGGTTTCACGCCGCTTGATATTGGGGAATTTAACGTTCTCTGTAGAATAGGTAATCATAGACGTATTGGCAATTAGAAATTAGTTGTTATGATTTGTCCTGCTTCAATTCTTCCTGCTAGGAAGAAACGGCGTTACATCGACACCGAAGTGCTGGAGTTCACGAACCATTGTCGATGAAATGGCCGAAAATTGTGGCTCAGAGAAGAGCAGGATGGTCTCGATGCCACTGAGCTGGCGGTTGATGTCGGCTTGGTCACGCTCGTACTCAAAGTCCTTGACGGAGCGCACGCCTTTCACGATAAAATGGGCGTTTTCTGAACGGGCGAAGTCGACGGCCAGCCCATAGTAAGGTTTCACTTCAATGCGCGGCTCGTCCTTATACAACTCCGCGATGGCCCTGATGCGCTCCTCGGCACTGGGCATGTCAGGCTTGTGTACTTGGTCACCCACGACGCCGATGACCAGCCTGTCGAACAACGGCAATGCTCTGGTCACGATGCTGTCATGACCTACCGTAAACGGATTGAAGCTGCCTACAAATATTCCTGTCCTCATAACTATGAACTATTAATTATGAACTATGAATTTCATTCGAAGAGGCTTGGCTGCATGATGTTGCCGCCATAGGGGTTGCGGCCAAAGTGCTTATAGGCCAGTTCAGTGGCCATACGACCACGAGGTGTGCGCTTGATGAAGCCTTCCATGATGAGGAACGGTTCGTAGACCTCCTCCAGCGTGCCGCTGTCCTCGCCGATGGCCGTAGCAATGGTGGTGACGCCCACTGGACCGCCACGGAACTTGTCGATGATGGTCAGCAAGATGCGGTTGTCTATCTCGTCCAGACCGTACTGGTCGATGTTGAGTGCCGTCAGCGCCACCTTTGTAATATTGGTATCAATGCGGCCTGTACCCTTCACCTGGGCAAAGTCGCGCACTCGTCGCAACAGGGCATTGGCGATACGGGGCGTACCGCGACTGCGGCGGGCTATCTCGAGCGAGGCATCAGTAGTAATAGGTACACGCAGGATGCCAGCCGAACGCTCAATAATCTTCTGCAACGTTTCAGGGTCATAATACTGCAGGTGCATGTTGATGCCGAAGCGGGCTCGGAGCGGTGCTGTCAGCAGTCCGCTGCGCGTGGTGGCTCCCACCAGCGTAAAGGGATTCAGGTCTATCTGGATAGAGCGTGCTGACGGACCTTTGTCTATCATGATATCGATGCGATAGTCTTCCATCGCCGAGTAGAGATACTCTTCTACTACAGGCGAGAGACGGTGGATTTCGTCGATAAACAAAACGTCGTTCTTCTCTAACGATGTCAAGATACCTGCCAGGTCGCCTGGTTTGTCGAGCACAGGACCGCTGGTAATCTTGAAACCCACGCCCAGCTCGTTAGCGATAATGTTGCTGAGCGTTGTCTTACCCAGTCCGGGAGGACCATGCAGCAAGACGTGGTCGAGCGGCTCACCACGGTATTTGGCAGCCTCGACGAACACCTCCAAGTTCTCCACCACCTGCTTCTGACCACTGAAGTCATGGAAAGCCAGGGGACGAAGGGCGTTCTCAAACTCCTTCTCGCTGGAGCTCAATTGTTCCTGCCGGATATCAAAATCTTCTTCCATCATCATTTTCTTGCTTAAGTGTGTGCAAAGTTACACAAAATTTCGTAACTTTGCACACAAAATAATAAAAACCTACTTATGAAACGTACTTTATTTGCATGTTATGCACTTTGCACCGCTCTTTTAGCCTGTGCCAGCACCACCCTTCCGCTGAGGGGGAACTTTGTGAAACCTACAGACAAGAACATCCAATATGTAGGACGCATCTGCTTCGACAATCCAGAGCGGCCACGCTTCACCTTCCCAGGCACACAGATTAATGCCCACTTTACGGGAACGTCACTGCGACTCATTGCCAAGCCAAAGAGTGGCTACTTCATGGCGCAGATAGACCAGGGCGAACCTTTCAAGGTGGCTTTCATGGGTGAACGCGACTCTGTGGTGACGTTGGCTACGGCGCTGCCTCAGGGCGAACACGAAGTCCGATTGATGTATGTCATCGAGGGTTACGACCTGAAGCCAAGCTTCTGGGGTTTCCTGTTAGACAGTGGTGCCCAGTTGCTGCCACCACCCGCCTTGTCGTCAAAAACTATCGAATTCATCGGCAATAGCATCACCTGTGGCTATGGCAACGAGAGCATGACGCCTGCCGACCATTTTGAATACGAGACGGAGAACCACTACTACTCCTATGCCCAGATAGCGTCCCGTTTGCTGGGTGCCCAGGCATACGTCGTAGCCCGTTCTGGCATTGGTGTCTATCGCTGCTATGGCGGAGCAAAGGAAGGTACGCCAGAGAACGTGATGACGACGGAGTATGAATACACCAACCTTTACGATCGTTCTGAGCGCTGGGACTTCAGTCGTTACCAGCCACAGGTGGTGTGCATCAACCTCGGCACCAACGATCTGTCAACCAACAACTACGACGTCAAGCTCTTCCAACAGGCTTACTACCGCTTTGTCAGTCAGGTGCGCAGCCATAACCCTCAGGCAAAGATCGTCCTGCTCTGTGGCTCGATGCTTAGTGGCAAGGAACTGGAAATTTGCCGTCAGGTCCTTGATGAGGTTGCGCAGGATGCCAAGAAGAACGGCGACCAGCAAGTCTATCGCTTCGACTTCACTCCCATCGTTTCAACGCCACAAAACACGCTGAATGAGACAGTAACGTCCTATTCCGCACCATCGGAACGCGACTGGCCAAAGTACGGTGCCGACTGGCATCCCTCTTTCTGGCAGCACCACTTGATGGCAAACGAGTTGACGGCCTACCTCCAGAAGCTGATGAATTGGTAAATTGCGCTTCGCTAATGAATAGTGAATAGTGAATAGTGAAAAGTGAAAAGTGAATAGTGAAAAGGTGGGGAGGCATATTCCTTTTGTGGCTGTTGGGGCTGACTGCAACGGCCCAGCCCGTTTGTCACGTCTTGAAGTACGACGAATCGGACGGTGTGCCTTCAAGCCATCTGACACAACTTTTGCAGGACAATAAGGGTTTCATGTGGTTTTCCACCTGGAACGGTCTATGCCGCTATGATGGTTATGAGTTTCAGACCTTCAAACCGCAGGTGGGCGACGGCTGTAACATGAAGACTGACCGCATTCGCAACATCAATCTGCTTCCTCAAGGACTGATTCTTTGTCAGGTGGACGAGGACTATTATATGTTCGACCTCAGCACTTACCGTTTTCGTAACCTGACCAGCCAAGAGCGCCAGCAGGCGGAGGAATATAGACACAAATACCGTCAGAGCCGTTCCATGCAGAATAGGGAGCATTTCTCTTGGACTGATGCCCATCACACACAATGGTCTTTGGATGGAAAGGGACGGCTGACCTATCAGACAAGCGATGGTATGGAGACGGAATATCCTCTGAATATCCCGTTTAATAGGCTCTCTTTTGCTTTTCCAGACAATAGCGGCAACCTGTGGGTGCTTGACAATGGCTGTATCTACCAGTTCTGTACTGACGTCAGACGAACGCAGCGGCTGGACATCATCCCCAAGGCGGAGGTGAAGAGTTTGTTCCTGGATAGCAAGGGACGCTATTGGGTGGCCACAAAGGGCGACAAGGCTGTGCGTGTCTATCGCAGTAGCGATGATAGCCTGTTAGGATACTTGGGCAGCGACGGACGACTTCACCCGCAATATTCATCCTTTTCTTCAGCCGTCTATTGCATGTACGAGTCGAAAGACGGTACGCTATGGTTTGGCACGAAGCCCCAGGGCCTCTACAGACTACAGGAAACCAGCCCGAATACTTTCGAAATCTCCCATTTCATCGAAGAATCGCATCATGACATCTATCATCTGAAAGCAGATCGCTGGGGGCGTCTCTGGGTGGCTACACTCGATGGCGGCTTGTGCTACCTGACAGGTATTAAAGACGAAACGCCACACTATGCCGTACCCAAACACTATCCAAAAGAGAAAAGTACTCGTGCCCGCTACCTGTATATCAGCGATGACGACATCCTCTTAGTGGCAACGTCGAATGGCCTGATGGTATCGCAACTGAAAGAAAATGCCGATGAAATGGGCTTTATCTTGCATGAACGGGAGTCTGAACGTGAAAGCAGCCTCAGCAGTAGTGCCACGATGGACGTTGTACAAGACGGTCGAGGCCAGATTTTTGTCAGTACTGAGAGTGGGGGCATCAATCTGATACAAAGTAAAGACTTGCTGGCAGAAAGCTTAAAATTTCGCCATTTCAACGAGATTTTCCATGCCCAGTCGAACGACATCGTGCAGTCGTTGACGCCGTTAGACCAAGGTATGCTGATGGCCGTTGGCAGTCATCTCATTACCCTCCTTGACAGTACCTATCATGGTCGTGTACTCGATGCCCGATATTTTAACGAAAACTATCGCTTTAGTGAGGCTCACCCCATCCGCATAGATGGCAATCGTTGGCTTTTTGGACTCGTTGACGGAGCCTTTATAGCCGATAGTCAGAAGTTGTTGGACACCAGCAAAAAACCAAAGTTGGTGCTGACACACGTTTCCGTTCAGGGTGGCAACAGCAACTGGGCTATTGAACAGGCTGACACCCTCACACTCATGCCCAACGAACGAAGCGTTACCATACACTTTGCAGCCTTAGAGTATAGTTCGCCAGAACGTATCAACTATGCTTTCCGTCTGTCAAGCGGTGAGGAATGGAACTATATTGGCCACAACCGCTCAGCAACTCTGCTCGATTTGGAGAAAGGAACATACGTGTTGGAGATCCGTTCCACCAATGCCAACGGCGAGTGGCAAGATAATACGCGTCGACTGACTATCATTGTCGAGCCAACCTTCTGGGAGGCGTGGTATGGTCAGCTGCTTCTTGTCCTGCTCATTGTGGGAGTTCTGGCTACTGTAGCTTACACCTATTTATATATACGTCGTATCAAGCGCAAGCATCGTGAGACGTTAGAGAAGTATCTGGCGTTGATAGAGGTGAGTAGTACGCCTGTTGAGGCGAATAGCTTGCCCCCAAGTGACCAGCCTGATGCCGTGCAGGAACTTGACCCTACCTTGCAACGTGTGATGCAGTACATCGAGGAAAACATCTCGAATAGTGACGTTGGAGTGGGTGAAATGGCTGCCGCTGCTGCCGTCAGCCGTAGTGGACTTCAGCGCAAATTGAAACAGACAATGGGTGTCACGCCTCAGGAGTTGCTGAGCAAGGCCCGCATCAAACATGCCTGTTTACTGCTTCAGCAGACCAGCAAGTCTGTGTCCGATGTGGCTTACGCCTGCGGCTTCAACGATCCAAAGTACTTTAGTCGTTGCTTTAAGCAGAACACGGGGAAGAGTCCTACGGAGTATCGTGAAGGGTGACAGCTGAGTGAATTGGAGATGAAAAATGAGTGAAAAGGTAGAAAAATAGAGTGAAAATTCGCGTCAAATTAGTCTTTGACGCGTTTTTTATACCCCTTTGATGCAAAATTCACCCATTTCATCGGCTTTTTTGCAATACCTTTGCAGCCGAATAACTGTTACAAAACAAACTACAAACCACAATGAAAACAAAAATCTATTCTTTGATGGCGCTGCTGTTATTGCTATGTACAGTAGCAGGCAGTGCCAAGAAGGTGCACACGCTGGGTGACTCCACGATGGCACCTTATGATGAAAACGCCACACAAACGCGTGGCTGGGGAATGTACTTCGGCAACTTTCTCACCAACGGCTGGTCCTCAGTGAACTACGCCAAGGGAGGTCGCGACTCACGCGGTGGCTACAACGAGCTGTGGCAGAATGCCAAGAACAACGTGGAAGCGGGCGACTATGTGCTTATTCAGTTTGCCCACAACGACGGTAAGTACAATGGTGTGGACAACCTGGAACTGCAGGCCTACTACACTGACAAGAGCGATGCCACGAGTGCCGCTGCCGTCAAGAGCGACGGGCGAGGCACTACTCCTTCGACTACCTATAAGCAATGTCTGAAACAGATTGTGGATGCCGTGAAAGAGAAGGGCGCTACGCCCATTCTCGTCTCTGCCGTGTGTCGTTGTTACTTTGGCAGCGACAATAAGATTACGCGTCCTGGCCGTCATGACCTGGGCGACAAATACGACGCACTCGTCAATGGTGAACTGAAGACTGGCCTGAAGATTTCGGCTGACGACCACACCATGGACTACAGCTACCAGATGCAACAGTTAGCCTCAGAGCTGAACGTGGCCTTTATCGACATGACCTCTGCCACTAAGGAACTCTACGAAAGCTACAACTCTTACGAAAAATGCTATGCTGCCCTCTTCGACAAGGGTGCAGAGACAGACAATACCCACTATAACCTGACTGGAGCCCTGACGGCTGCCCGCCTCTGTGCACAGCTGTTGAAGCAACAGGGCATCCTGGCTGATGCCATTGAGATTCCTACCGACCTCTCTATTACGCCTTCGACAGTTGACCTTGGCGAGGGATACTTGGGCAAGACTGCCCTGAAGGAACTGACGCTCAGCGGACTGGGTCTTGAGCCTGCCTCAGGCACCGTCACCGTTACAGCCACTGAGGGCATCATGCTCTCCACAGACAAACAGAACTGGAGCAACACGCTTGAGGTGAGCTATCAGAACGGTTCACTCATCAAGACTTTCTATGCTCGCATCGCACTCTCTGCCGTTGGCCAGTTCAACGGTACCATTACCGCCACACAGGGCAGCAAGAGCATCAGCGTACCCGTCACCATCAACGTCGTCGAGTTAGGCGGCGGCGATCCCTTTACCGTCAGCTGGCCTATGGTGCCCAACGACGATGCCACTGTAACAGGTGGCGTGACGGCTGCTGCCGCCAAGCTGGAAGGTCTTGAGAAATACGGCAACGTCAATGGCTACGGCGCCCTGATAGCTCCGACGGGTTCGACAGGTTCCTGGCCTACTGCTGGCATTGACGACTCGCCCAACCAGTATGTGCAGTTTGCCGTCACGGCTCCTGAGGGCAAGAAGCTCGATATCAACAGCCTCGCCATGAAGATCAAGGCTCAGGGCGGCGGCTCGCTGCAATGCCATGTGTACTATTCTACTGATGGCTTCGTGACACGCAAGACCATCTTCTCTTCAGCCGTACTGACCAGTACGTGGAACGACATCACTTCTGAAGACGTCATCAAGGTCGAGGAGGGCGAACAACTCCTTATCCGAGTCTATCCCTGGTCGCAGAATGTCGACAATGGCCGCTGGATCTGCATCTCTGACGTGGCTGTGAACGGTCAGGTGAAGGATGCCGCTGGCGTCAACATCACGGGTTCCATTATTTATAAGCTTGACAAGGGCGGCCTGAACCAAGGCAACGACGCCGTGTTCGACCCTGAGACGCTTGGCGCTGGTTTTGCTGGCAAGGTTTGGACGGCAGGCAGCAGCCTCACGGTGAACAACACTATCGTGTATGCTGGTGCGGGTTCCGACAAGACGACGATGACCCAGATCCACAACAACTCTGGTGCTTCGCTGCCATCTACTGCTTCTGTTGACAATACCATGACGCTGACCCTGACTCCTGAGGATGGTTTCAGCTTCCTCCCTACGAAAGTCAGTTTCAAGGGTGCCCGCTTTGGAACTGACAGTGGTAAACTGACCGTCTCTGTTGAGGCTGGCGAGGGTAAGGAAATCCTCTGCACAGATGCTGATGTCAATCGTGGCGGTAAGAAGTTGGACATTGCGTCGTTCAGCTACGAGGTGAACAATCTGACGGCTTCTGCTGATAAACCGCTGAAGGTCAATTTCTCGTTCGTCGGACTGGGTAAGGATAAAGATATGGGTCTGGCAGACGTCGTTATTGAAGGCCAGTTGGTTGGTGCCGCACAGCAGGTCACGAAATATATGCTGACCACTCAGGTGTTGCCTTCTGCCGAGGCAGGAAGCATCAGCCGCGACCCAGACATGGAGCAATATAAAGAAGGTACGCAGGTGACGCTGAAGGCCACCAAGAACTTTGGCTACCAATTCAAGGAGTGGCAGGATGCCTCAGGTGCCGTAGTCAGTACTGATGCTGTGACCACCATTACGATGGACAGCGAGAAAACCATGAAGGCCGTTTTCGAGACGGTTCCCGTTTTTTCCGTCAAGACCAAGGCTACCAACGATGCAGGGCGCGACGGCTTGGGCAGCATCACGCTGACTCCTAACGACCACAATGGCCAGTACGAGGCTGGTACAAAGATTACCGCTACCGCTAACGAGACCAAGATCCTGAAGTTCCTCTCCTGGACTGACGAGAACGAGAATGCTGGAGCTTCTGCTACTCGCGAACTGACCGTCAACGGCGACATGACCCTCGTGGCCAACTACGAGGTGCAGGACTTCATCGCTGTCTTTGATGCCAGCAAGACCGCCAGCTATGCATACCCCTCGACGACGGGCTATCCCTTTGCTGCTGACGAGACGTGGGACAGCGAGCGCAACGCCAAGAGCTGTGTAGTGAAGGTCAGCGACGGTTCGCTGTGTTACACCAACGACGGTTCGACGGTAGGTACTGCTGGAACTCCCGTCGTACGCAATCGCCAAAGTGTGGTCATCGCACAGATTAACGGTCTCTATCAGAATGGCTATCACACAGCCGACATTGCCTGGCAGTATCAGTTCTCGACCAAAGGTTTTACTTCTGCCACCTTCGTTGGTGACATGTGTGCCAAGAACGGCGCAACCACCAAGTATAAGGCTCTGATTTCCGTCGATGGAAGCGCCTTCACAGTACTGAAAGGTACATGGGAGGTGACGGCCAATGTCGTCAATCCCGTCGAGATGGCCCTTCCTGCCGATGCTATGGAGAAGGAGAGTGTCGTCATCCGCATTACTGGTGACGGTGATGCCACTTACAACACGAACTATCCCTTTGACAAGACTTTCGATGGACTGCGCTACTGCGACCACTCGGAAAGCGGTGTGGGTAACGTCTATATTCTTGGCAAAGCCGTCGTTGAGGCTGACGAACAGGCTCCCGTGGTGACAGGAACTATTCCTGCCAATCAGGCTACGGGTGTCAGCGCTACGGGCAAGGTTACCATTTCCTTTGACGAGCGCATAGAGTCTGCCAACAGCAATGGTGCCGTAACGCTGGGCAGTCAGGTGCTCCATCCCACCTGGAGCAGCCGTTCAGTAAGCTTCGACTACAGCCAGCTGGACTATGGCACGTCGTACACCTTCAACATGCCTGCCAACTACGTGCAGGACAAGTTTGGCAACAAGTATGCTGAGGCTGTGACCATCACCTTTACTACTATGGAGCGGCCTACTGTGACCAAGACCCTTTACAACAAGGTCGTGGCTTCTGCCGACGAGCTGAAGGCTGCCATCGACGAGGCTAACAACCGCGGCGACAAGAGCCAGCGCTATCGCATCTTCCTGAAGAAAGGTACCTACAAGCTGCCTACTGGCGACATGAAACACTACGTCCACAAGAGTAGCGACGGCACTACTGTCTATTGGGAAGGCGACCTGCCTGACCCCATCACCTATCTGAAGGCTGCCAACGTCTCGTTCATTGGCGAAGACCGCGATGCTACCGTCATCACGCAGGACATCACCAACGACGCCGACATGCTGTTCAACGGACAGTTTGGCCAGGCTCACAAGTACGAAGAGATTGCCAACAGCGCCGTCTTCGAGATTTCAGCTACTGACATCTACTTCCAGGACGTCACCATCAAGAGTGGCATCAACGACGCACTCGGACGTAACCTCGCCGTTCACGACAAAGGCTCGAAGACCATCTATAAGAATACCTTGCTCTATGGCTATCAAGACACCTGGACGTCGAACAACCAGAACGGACTCTACTACTTCGAGGACGGTGTCGTCCGCGGACGTACTGACTACCTTTGTGGAAAGGGTGACGCCTACTTCAACCACCTTGAGCTGCGCCAGGTGAAGAGTGGTTACGCTGCAGTACCCTCTACGCCAAAGAACATAGGCTGGGTCTTCAGCCAGTGCACCATCAATGGCGACGGTGAAGGCGTCGATGGCACCTATACCTTAGGTCGCCCCTGGGGAAAGGGTACGCCAGTAGCTGTGTTCATCGACACCAAGATGAACGTCCAGCCTACGAGGGAAGGATGGAACGAGATGAGTGGCGGATGGCCAAAGCGCTTTGCCGAGTACAACTCCGTCTCTGAGAGTGGCAACGCCATCGACCTCAGCGGCAGAAAGACCATCTTTGCTGAGACCCACCAAAACAATCCCGTACTCTCTGCTGAAGAGGCTGCAGACTACAGCGATATGGCAAGGATGTTTGGCGAGTGGCAACCAGCCCAGCTCACTGAGCAAGCTCCTGTTCCCACAGACCTTGCAGCCAATGGCAACCTGCTGACGTGGACTGGCAGCGACTACACCCTGCTCTATGCCATTTGCAAGGACGGCAGCGTCGTTGACTTCACCACTGAGCCTGCCTATACGGCAACAGAGAACGGCACCTACTCAGTGCGTGCCGCCAACGAGATGGGAGGCCTGAGTGCTCCGTCGGCCACAGTCTCCGTCAGCTCTGCAACAGGCATCGTGGAAGTGGACAATGGGTTTGACAATTCCAGCGACAATGGTCAAACTGCCAAATGGTATGACTTGCAAGGACGTCAATTGCAGCACATGCAGCGCGGCCTCAACATCATCCGCACAGCAGACGGCCGCAGGCTCAAAGTCATGAATAAGTGAGAGAAGTTTAATTAAAACTCAGCGGTCACATGGTTTAATTACCGTGTGACCGCTTTGTCTATCTGTTTGTCTTAGGAGATTCCTAAGGTTGTTGAGGCTTGTTACGACTTATTGCCAGTCATACCGTCCACAGCATCGCGAGCCTGGTCGTTCAAGTTCACGTTGCGCGTGGTCTTGGCCTCGATGGTTCCAGCACGCATGATGTCTGCCATATCAACACCAGTAGCCGACTTCAGCACGTCAAAGGCCTGTTTGATGGCTACGGGTACACCACCACTCATGGCTGCCACTCCAGCACCTTCGCTGCCTGCACCAGCACCGCTGTAAACGTGGACGTCCTTGATGGCTGAGATGGGCTTGGCGACGTTCTCGACCACCTGTGGCAGCACCTCAATCATCATCTGTACCACGGCGGCATTGTTGTACTTCTTGTAAGCCTCAGCCTTCTTGTCCATAGCCAGTGCTTCAGCCTCACCCTTCTTCTGGATGGCGTAGGCTTCGGCCTCACCCTTGGCCTTGATACCAATGGCCTCCTGCTCTAAGCGGTAGCGTACGGCATCCGACTCGGCGTTCTGAGCCAATGCCCGCTGCTCGGCCTCATACTTCTGGGCCTCGGCCACGCGCTTACGCTGTTCCAGTTCGGCGGCAGCATCGCGCTCTACCTTATATTTGTCTGCATCGGCACGTTTCTCAATCTCCGCAGCCAACTGGTTCTGCTTGATTTCGATTTGCTCCTTCGACAGAATCTGCTCACGCTTCGTCTTCTCAATCTCAGCCTCGACAGTCTTGATGTTAATCGTCTTCTGCTGCTCCTGCTGCTGGATGGCGTAGGCAGCATCAGCATCGGCCTGAGCCGTATCAGCCTCGCGCTTCAGGGCGGCACGCTTCAGCGCCAGGTCGTTGTTCTTTACGGCAATAGCCGTATCAGCATCCACGCGGGCATCGTTCGACTCCTTGTCGGCCTTCGACACCTCAATCTTCACGTCGCGCTCAGCAACGGCACGGTTGATGGCAGCATCCTTCTTGATCTTCGCCGTGTTGTCAGCACCCAGGTCCTTGATAAGTCCTTCGCGGTCAGTGACGTTCTGGATGTTACACGAGATGATGTCGATGCCTAACTTCGCCATATCGGGCGACGCCTTGGCCATCACCTGGTCGGAAAAGCCGTCGCGGTCCGTGTTCAGCGAGCGCAAGTCCAGCGTACCTATAATCTCACGCATGTTACCCTGCAGCGAGTCCTGCAGCTGGGCGGCAATCTCGTCGGGCGACATGTTCAGGAAGTTCTTGGCTGCCAGTCGCGTACCCTCGTTGTTGGGCGTCACGCGAATCTTGGCTACTGCGTCCACGTCAACATTGATGAAGTCGTTCGTCGGCACACTTTCCTCAGTCTTGATATCGACGGTAATCTGTCCTAAATAGACACGGTCCATACGCTCGAAGAAGGGGATGCGGAATCCGCCAGAGCCAATGAGCACGCGGGGCTCTTTCGACAGTCCGGAGATGATGTATGCAAACGAGGGCGGTGCCTTGACGTAAGAGATGAAGATGAACACGAAGAGGGCGATGGCGCCCACGGCGATGTAGATGTACAAGGGATCGATTTCCATAATTATATTGTTTAAGGGTTGAACATTTCTTTGTACCTGTCTTGGCGTCCTTTACAAGTGCCGACGGCCCTTGGTAGAACAGACCAAAACTCTCATGGTGCAAAGTTAGTGATTATTTCTGAAACCACAAAGAAAACAATGAAAAATCATGCATAGAGCCTTTCCCCCTCCCTTCCCCCTCCTTTTCGGAGGGGGCGGGGGTAGGCTTCAGATAGCGATGGGGCCGTAGCCCATGCACGAGGTCGTGCCCAGCGCCGTCAAGGCGGCGGTGATGATGCTCGCTATCACCTGCAAGATGGTCTTCCAAGTTTCCTTTTTCATGGCATTTTAAGA
>JAEEGF012367715.1_pt1 | contig 55891 bp, 42 predicted proteins | sample 9134171 | NCBI WGS metagenome assembly JAEEGF01 (sample SAMN16246542, study PRJNA631951) | gut metagenome | biome: gut microbiome; feature: rumen; material: AP-attached | host: Bos | place: Iran: Karaj | collected 2018-10 | reverse complement strand
TTGCTGTGGAAAAAGAAACCCGAACGCAATTCCATCAATATGATGTTCGGCCGCCCGATGGGGTACTCCGCGCTTCGTGATGATGAAATCGCATTTCAAAACATGCTCTCAACATGCAGAAGACATTTTGAATACATTGGTGGCAGTTCATGGCCTCAGGCAAAGCCTTTTGACGATGTGCTCGATGTTCCTTTATCTTTCCATGTCACTGACAGCGTGGAGCAATGGAAGAATATTGAGCAGCAACTGAAAATGATTTATGCCTCGTTGACAACGACAGAAGTGGACTCCGTTGAAGCAGCAGAACAAATCAACAACATCCAAACCACCATCAAGGCGGTCCAAAGTCCCATCATGCAGGCCCAACTCAAATTGCAAAACCTACCTGCAGCATCTGCTAAGCGCCTCATGCCTCCTTCTTTGGAGGAAGCCGATTCTTACACAGTAGAGCGTTTCAAGGAAGTGGTGAAGGATTATTATTCCAACTTCAACGGTTCGGTGTTTGTCGTTCAAGGCGAAGTGGATGCCGACACCCTCCAACCGCTATTGCTCAAATACATCGGTTCACTTCCCTCAAAACCAGAGCCGGTGAAGCGCAGAATTTGGGAAGCCGACCACTACAAGACCACCAACACCACAGTAGTGGAGAAAATGGAGAACGCGACTCCCTTCTGTGCCACCTTCCTGTTCTATACATGGGAGAAAGGCTTCCAATACACGCAGCAGACGCATGCCCACAACCAGGTGCTGATGAGCGTGCTTGGAAAAATCCTGCTCAACACATTGCGCATCCAGCACAGCGATGTATACACTCCGCAGTGTATCGTACAGGATGATTTGCTGCCCATTCAACGCATGAAATGCACCATTGCCTACACGTGCGACCCCAAGCAGCGCGAGCGGATAGCAAAAGACGTCACCCAACTCGTTCAGGAGATGGCTGAGGGCCCACTCATCACCCAGGACCTCATTGACAGTTATATCACGGAGCGTGAGAAACTCAAGGACAATTATAAGGATAATGACTTTAGCCTGCGTTCTGACCTCATTGCCCGCGAACTCAATGGAATTGTCATCAAAGAGGGCGATACCTCATACATCAAGCAGGTAACGCTATCATCTCTCAAAGCCCATTTGAGGCAATTGCTCAAAAAGGGAAATCTGCACATAGGCTACCTGACCACAGAATGACTTCATCGTTTGCACCCAAACAAGAGAAAATGTAAAAGAAGAAAGAAAAAATGGAGAAGAGGGAATCACTGAGTAGTGACTGACCTCTCCCCTAACCTGAACGTCACGGGCACGTTGTATTTTACCCTTAGAGGCTCGCCATTACTCATCCCGGGATTCCATTTTGGCATCAGTCCGACCACACGCACGGCCTCTTGGTCGAGCAATGGGTGAATGCCACGCACCACCTGAGGGTCGCTGATCGAACCGTCTCTTTCGATGATGAATGACACCACGACTCTCCCTTCAATACTGTCTTTCACAGCCTCTTCCGGATAGTGTACGTTGTCTTGAAGAAATGACAGCAAGCCACTTTGTCCTCCCGGGAAAGAGGGTTGATGCTCCATGGGTTCCCACATGATGTGATCAACCACATCTTTTGTGAAAGAATAGGGAGCGCTGTCGTCAGCGATTCCACGCTGGCGATTGGGCTCCGCCTGCATCTGATAGGTGATGGCACCACCCTTGAGGATGTCGGCATGCTCCAGATAGTTCTTGTCATAGGACTGTCCGTTGAAGGTCATTGTCCCAATGTATCGGTTGTCGCCACTATTGTCGTGCGCATGGATAACGAGCGTCTTACCTGTGGGAAGATGGAGGGTCATCTTGTCAAAATAGGGCGTTCCGAGCACATACTGTCCGCTCCCCGGGCATACGGGATAGAACCCCATGGCCGAGAACACATACCACGCAGAGGTCTGTCCGTTGTCCTCGTCGCCGCAATACCCATCCGGCTGTGGGGTGTAGAGGCGGTCCATCACTTCCCTCACCCAGTATTGCGCCTTCCACGGTTGGGCGGCGTAATTGTAAAGGTAGATCATGTGCTGTATGGGTTGGTTGCCATGGGCGTAGTTACCCATGTTCATGATCTGCATCTCCCGGATCTCGTGGATGACGCCCCCATAATAACTCTCATCGAAGAGGGGCGGCACGTTGAACACCGAGTCGAGCATCTGCACGAAAATGTCTTTTCCGCCCATGAGCCGTATCAACCCCTCCGGGTCGTGAAATACCGACCAGGTGTAGTGCCATGCGTTTCCCTCGGTGAAGGCATCACCCCACTTGAGCGGACTGAAAGGCGACTGGAACGACCCGTCGGCATTGCGTCCCCGCATCAGCCGGCTCTCGCTGTCGAACACTTTCTTGTAGTTCAACGCCCTGTCATAAAAGGCCAACCACTCACTCACATCCTTGCCCAACTGCTTGCCCAACCTATAGATGCACCAGTCGTCGTAGGCATACTCCAGGGTGCGCGCCACGCTCTCATTGATGCCGATGTCATAGGGCACATAGCCCAGTTTGTTGTATTGTTCGTAACCCAGACGTCCTGTGGATGAAACAGTAGGATGCACAGCATTGGCGCCATAGAGGACTGCCTCCCATAAAGTGTCAATGTCATACCCCCGCAAGCCTTTCAGCCAGGCATCGGCCACCACGGAGGCGGAGTTGTTGCCCACCATGCAGCCACGGTGGCCAGGACTTGCCCATTCGGGCAGGAAGCCACTTTCCTTATAGCAGTTCACCAGTCCCTCCTGCATTTTCTCGTTCATCTCGGGATAAAGCAAGTTGAGCAGCGGGAAGAGAGAGCGGAAGGTATCCCAGAAACCGGTATCGGTGAAATAATAACCTGGGCAGACCTCGCCGGTATGAGGGCTGTAGTGGATAGGTTTTCCCTGGGCATCATATTCGTAGAACATCCTCGGAAAAAGCACCGAGCGGTAGAGGCAGGAGTAGAAAGTCCGCAGATGGTCCACCTTTTCGTCTTCCACCTCAACACGTCCCAGCACCTCGTTCCACCGTTTTCGTCCGTCGGCCTTAACTTCATCAAAAGTGCGCTCGCCCAGTTCCTGGAGGTTGAGAAGGGCCTGTTCAGGACTGATGAACGACGATGCCACTCGCAGAATCACCTGCTCACCTCTTTTCATCGATGGGAAGCCGATGACAGCCCCGGTGTGGTTTCCCCAGACCTCCTTCTTGCCTGCCACCAGTCCATCGACTTCTGAATAGCAGGCTTCATAAGTGATTGGACGCGAACAGTCAATCACAAAGAAATTTTTGAAGTTTTCCGGCACTCCGCCGGAGTTCCTGGTCGTGATGCCGGTCACACGGCGTGCTTCGGAATCCACCGCCACGTGTGAGCCTGCATCGAAGGCGTCGATGATGACACGAGCCTCGGAGGTTTCTGGGAAGGTCAGTCGGATGATGGCCGCCCTCTCCGTGGGAGCGATTTCTGCCGTGACATCCCAGTCAGCGAGATAGACCTTATAATAATATGGCGTGGCCACCTCTGCCTTGTGCGAGAACCACGATGCCCGTTCATCCTCCTTGAACACAGTGCGTGTGGCAGGCATGATGGCAAACTGTCCGTAGTCGTTGATCCAAGGCGAGGGTTGGTGTGTCTGTTTCAGCCCGCGTATCTTGTCTGCCGTATAGACATATTGCCAGCCATCGCCCATCTTGCCCGTCTGCGGTGTCCAGAAATTCATCCCCCACGGCAAGGCAATGGCAGGATAGGTGTTTCCCGTGGAAAGCGAATGCTTCGACAGGGTGCCCACCAGCGTTGACACATGATCCACAGGTTCTGCATCCAGCATACCACACAAAAACGATGCTGCTATGATAAGAAGGATTCTTGTTTTTTTCATTTTACGGGTGGCAAGTATCAATAGTGATTTATACGGTGTCATTATCAGGATGAGGCGCTATAAAATTCCTCCGTTGAAAAATATCATGGCAAAGATACAATTTTGGAATGATATTTCTACTTTTTTTGCTATCTTTGCGCCACAAATTTCGAATTTTATTGAATATGAATCGAAGTCAGGAAATCATCCGCACCAGTTGGATAGGCATTGTCACCAATGTGCTGCTGGCCGGATTCAAGGCCGCTGTCGGCATTCTGGCCAGTTCGGTGGCTATCGTGATGGATGCCGTCAACAACCTGAGCGATGCGTTGTCGAGCGTCATCACCATCGTAGGCACCAAACTCTCACAGCGCCCTGCCGACCACAAGCATCCCTTCGGTTTCGGACGTATCGAGTATTTCAGCGCCATCATCATCGCCATCATCGTGCTGACGGCAGGCATCACCTCCCTCATCGAGTCGGTCAAGAAGATTTTCGACCCTACGAGGCCCGAATACACCACGACAACACTCATTGTCATCGTCGTAGCCATCGTGGTGAAACTGGTGCTGGGTCAGTATGTCAAGCGCAAGGGAAAGCAACTGAAGAGCGATGCGCTCATCGCCTCTGGTTCGGATGCCCTGTTCGACGCCATCATTACCTTGGCTACGCTCGTCTCGGCCGGTGTCATGTTGCTGTGGGATGTCTCGCTCGACGGCATCCTCGGCGCACTGATTTCCTTGGTCATCATCAAAGCAGGCATCGAAATGTTGGCCTCGCCCATCAATGAACTGTTGGGAACCAGCATTCCAGCAGAACTCTCCAAGCAAATTGTAAAAGAGGTTTCCGCCTTCGAGGGGGTGCACGGGGTGTATGACCTGATACTCCACAATTACGGTCCCGACGTGAAGATTGGCTCGCTCCACATCAATGTATATGATACGATGTCGGCTCACGATATACACGGTCTCACCCGCAGGATAACCATGCAGATGATTGAGCGTCACAACATCATCATGACTGTCGGGGTATATGCCGTTGCCACTGGCGAGAACCGCGTAGCCGCATTGCAGGCACAGGTGATGCAGACACTCGCTGCCCATAAGGACATCATACAGGTGCACGGATTCTATTATTCAGAGAAGGAAAAGATGCTTTCCGTCGATGTCGTCCCCGACATCACCGTCCATGATGATGCTGTCTTTATCAACCAACTGACGAGCGAGATTCAGCCCTTGGTTCCCGAAATGCAGGTGGTCATCGTGGTGGACCACAATTATTGCGAATAAAAAGTGTACGAGATATCAGTACCATTTATTTTTCGAATATAACAAACCTAATAAAATATTCTTATGAAGAAGTTTTGCTTATTGATGCTTGCAGCCTGTCTTTCGGTATCGGCCATGGCGCAGGAGAAATTCGAATTGGGGAAGCCCAATGACAACAACTACAGATATCTGGATGAATATCAGGCTCTCAAAGAGTATATCAACTACTCCAAGTACCCCAATTTCAAACTTGGTGCGGGTACGACCGTCAACGACTATCTCAACAAATCTTTGTTCAAGAACCTCATCAACAAGAATTTCACAGAGACTGTCGCAGGCAATGCCATGAAGATGGGAAGTTGCGTGGATGGCAACGGCAACATGAATTTCACGACAGTGAAGAACTATGTCACAGCAGCCACCAACGCAGGGCTCAACGTCTATGGCCACACCCTCGCATGGCATTCACAGCAGCCCAACGGTTGGCTGAGGAAACTCATTGCCGACAAGCCAGCACCGGAACTAACCGATGGTGATGTGGACATCTGGACACAGGTAGCATCCATAGATTTCCGTACCGTAAAAGAGATTGGTTGGAAAGCCTCCGAATCAGATTACGGATATTCCATCAAACTCAACGCGACAGATGGTCTTGTTGTTACCACCACCAAATCATATTCCTGGGAAGTGCAGTTCGTACCCATGTCCGACATCATTCTCCAGAAAGGCAAGACCTACAAGATGACCGTGACCGTCAAAGGTTCAAAGTCAGGCCGTTTGGACGGCCGTCTTGGCGACTGGGGCAGCGGTGCCAATTTCAACATTCCCTTTACCAATGAGTGGCAGGATGTTGAAGTCAACATCAAGCCGACGATGGAGAGCAGTTTCATACTGGTGCATGTTCCCAACTACGTAGGTGAGGTATGCATCAAGGGCATCAAGTTTGAGGAGCAGAAGAAAGGCAAGACCGTCAATGAGGAGCGTCGTTGTCTCAAGGCTCATGCCACAGCAAGGAAAAGTGAGACATGGGACAATCAGATGTGGCTGTGTCCAGGCTCTTTTGCCTCTGGAGCCAATTTTGTCTTCACTGCTGAGGTGCGTGCCGACAAACCTGCATTCGCTTCCACACAGATTCACAACGCTCCGGGTTCATACGTTCACTATGAGGCACTGGGCAATGTGAACTTCACCACAGAGTGGAAGAAAATCACTGTCAGCGGTAAGTTCAATGCAGCAGGTCAGAGCATCGCCTTCAACCTCAGCGAATTGGCCGATGAGAACAACTACTACTTCGACAACGTGAGCCTGAAAATTGGCGGAGTGGAGAAAATCAAGAACGGCGATTTTGAAGGAACCGATGTCAGTTCATTCAAGGTCAAGGAAAATGCCGGCAGCGTAGTCGCTCCTGAGATTTGTGAGAATCTCTCATATATCTACATACCCACCTCGGTTCCCCAGACACAACAGGAGCGCCACGACACACTTGTATATGCCATGGACAAGTGGATCAAGGGTATGATGGAGGCCTGCGGTGGCAAGGTCAAGGCATGGGACCTCGTCAATGAGGCCATCTCTGGCGGAGGCAATGACGGACAGGGCAACTATACCCTGCAGCACTCAGAGGGATACAATCCTGATGGCACATGGGATGTCGGTGGCAGCGCTTTCTACTGGCAGGATTTCATGGGCGACCTTGAATACGTGCGCCAAGCCTGTCGATTGGCCCGTAAGTACGGACCTGAGGATATTGTCCTCTTCATCAACGACTACAACCTTGAGTCAGACTGGGACAGCAACAAGAAACTGAAGTCACTCATCAACTGGATTAAGAAGTGGGAGGCTGATGGTGTTACCAAGATTGACGGTATCGGCACTCAGATGCACATCTCATACTACGAAAACAGTGGTACGCAGAACAGCAAGAAGAATGCCATCACCAACATGTTCAAACTCATGGCTGCCACAGGCAAGTATGTCCGTGTCAGCGAGATGGATATGGGCTACGTGGATGCCAGCGGAAAAGATGTTCCTACAGCCAACATGACCGAAACGCAGCATAAAAACATGGCAAACTTCTACGAGTGGATCATCAAGGAGTTCTTCCGCCTCGTGCCTCCTGAGCAGCAGTGGGGCATCTGCCAGTGGTGTCCCACCGATTCACCTTCCAACAGCGGATGGCGGGCCAACACACCAGTCGGCATCTGGGACCTCAACTATTACCGCAAGCATGTATATGCCGGTTTTGTGCGCGGACTCGGTGGTGTTGCCAACAGCATAGAAAAGGTGGAGACCGACAAGGCTATCGACACCTCAAAGGGCATCTACAACCTCAGTGGCATTCGCCTCAAGGCCACATCACTCGACGAACTCCCTTCGGGCCTCTATATCGTAGATGGAAAGAAGGTAATCAAATAACATTGAAACACCTGCACAACAACATCCTTGGTTCCCCACCCCTTCGAGGGTTGGGGGAACCACGGAATACTATGAGACTGACAGAACACGTGTCCGCAGTGGCGACAAACAGGCATTGCGCGGTCGTTGGTTTTATTGTCTAGGGAATATTGGAATAAAGGAATAGAATCTCTGTATCTCTGCACCTCTGTGTTGAGAAAAACGAATCAAAATCTCCGTCCCTCTGATTCATGATGAGAAAAGAAACATATATTCCTTGGACTGCATTGCTGTTTCAGGAAAAAGTTGTATCTTCGCAGTTGGAAAGAGGCCAAACCCTTTCACTGCTCCATCCACAACCCCAAAAGACGAACAGCACATGAACACCATCCGACTGCTGCCCTACGGCATCTCAGACTTCAAGCAAATCCAAAGAGAAGGAAACTACATCGTCGACAAGACAATGTATATATCCCGAATGGAGAAGACCGATCATTTCATCTTCCTCATCCGTCCGCGCCGCTTCGGCAAGAGCGTGTTCCTGAGCATGCTGCGCGCCTACTACGACATCAATGAGCGGGACAGGTTCCAGGAACTCTTCAAAGGGCTGTGGATAGCCGACCATCCCACGCCTGAGCAGGGGCAGTTCCAGGTGATGTACTTCGACTACTCCCGCATCGGGGGCAATACCGCCGTGCTGGAGAAAAACTTCGATGAGTACTGCAACATCGAACTGGATGCCTTTGCACAGCAATACGCCAGGTTTTATGCACCTGACTTCGTGGAAAGCGTCAAGAAGATCACTACGGCACGGATGAAACTCAACTACATCAACACCCAAGCCAAAATTCTCGGCCACAAACTCTACCTCATCATCGACGAGTACGACAACTTCACCAACACGGTGCTCAATGAGGAGGGCGAGGCCATCTACCACGCGCTGACACACGCCAACGGCTTCTACCGCGACATCTTTAAACTTTTCAAGGGCATGTTCGCCCGCATCCTGATGATGGGAGTCTCGCCCGTGACGATGGACGACGTGACCTCCGGCTTCAACATCGCCTCCAACATCTCCCTGCGCCCTGAGTTCAACATGATGTTGGGCTTCTCCGAGGAAGACGTGCGCGGCATGATCCGCTACTACCAGTCCGTGGGCATGCTCGACGGAAAGGACGAGGAAGCACTCATCGAGGAGATGAAACCGTGGTACAACAACTATTGTTTCGCCCGTGACGCAGTGGATACCGACCCGAAGATGTTCAACTGCGACATGGTACTCTACTACCTCAACCGCGTGATGCAGACAGGCAAGAGCCCCACTCCGATGATCGACCCGAACACACGGACGGACTATGCCAAGATGCGCAAACTCATCCAGATCGACGCGCTCGACAACTACCGCCGCAACATCATACACGAGGTGACGGAAAAGGGATTCATCGTTGCCGAACTGAAAGAATCGTTCGACGCCAGCCGCCTCATCGACCGCGAGAACTTCATCAGCCTGCTTTTCTATTACGGCATGCTCACCATCGGAGGCATCGACGGGGCGGACCTCCGTCTTATCATCCCCAACAACAACGTACGGCTGCAATACTACGACTGGCTGCTCAGGGAATATGACAGGATAGCGGAAATCGACACATTCCGGATGAAAGAGGTATTTAAGCGTGCCGCCCTCGACGGTGAGTGGCGCCCAATGATGGAGCACCTTGGCAAGACCTACGAGGACTCATCGAGCGTGCGCCAACTGATGGAGGGTGAGCGCAACCTGCAGGGGTTCATGACGGCGATGCTCTCGCTCAACCCCTATTACCTCGCCGCTCCGGAGATGGAGATGAACCACGGCTACTGCGACTTCTTCCTCATGCCCGACCTCAACCACTACCCGATGGTGCGTCACAGTTATATCCTTGAACTGAAGTACCTCAAGGCCGACGCCACAGAAGCAGAGGCAGAGCGGCAGTGGGCGGAGGCGGTGGAGCAGATACGGGGCTATGCCGAAGGACCCCGCGTGCGCCAACTCATCCGTGACACACAACTCCACCTTATCGTCATGCAGGTGAAAGGCTTCGAGATGCTCAGGTCAGAAGAAATCTGAGGCCTTTCTGATGGTGATGGACAAACAATTATTTATGAGGCAATTCGCTGTTTTCTCTGCACTTTTGTGAAGGATTTTATCTCATTTGAACCAAAATGAACCAATGATTTGAACCAAAATGAACCAAATCTATATTATGGATAATGCGTAAATTTGAAGTTGGAATAGGAAAACAACTCACAAAAAGATAGATTCTTGGGAGAAATGTTTCAATTTGCAAAGTGGCAGCAAAGATACGGCTCACGCCTCTTTTTGTGTAAATTTGCTCCGTATCGTTACCTGAAGACACTTATAATAAAATAGCGCGACTATGAAGAAAAGACTTTTACTTATTTTGCTCACCATGGTCAGTGTCATGGCGGCAAGAAGTGAAGACCGAGTCATCCTCGACTGGGGAAGGAATGTCCCCTGGGAGATGAAGTATGTCTTCCAAGAGTCGGACGAGGGCATTGCACCCAATGGCAAGGTGAGCATCAGCAACAACCAGTTCACCAACAAACGTCTTGAGACAGTTATATTGCCCGATGTCAGTGGTATCACCACCGGCATTGGTTATGTCGATGCCAATACATTTGACAATAAAGCACCTGCCTACAGCATCCAAGGCATCAAGACCCAAACACCGAAACGCGGTGTCTATATTCGCGACGGCAAGAAGATTGTTGTGAAATAATTGTTTGAATCTTCTCAAATCAGATGATACAGATAAAAGAGCATCCGCTGTATGGTGGATGCTCTTTTATCTGTATGCCATCACACATTCCACAATGTCTGCACCGCTGCCTCAATGGTTCAGATCTTTGTCGATGCGGCCTGTGGCCGTAGCGTATCAATCACTGTTTGCAGATGAACGGCATGGCGCTGTCGATGAGTGAGCGCTTGCGCTCCTGAAGGGACATCCACCCGCTTCAGTTCTGCAGTGACTATGCCCCAGTTTCCCAAAGGGCACAGAAGGAGGATGAGGGGACGACTTACATGGCAGAATTTCTTGATTTTTGCTTTTGAAAAGGCAAAGGAAAGGCAAATCTTTAAAAAAAGACAAGAATCCAACATAGAGTAACAGAGATGCAGTGGAAAAAGAAAAAAACTCTAAAACTTCGCGTTTTTTTTTGTATTGCACTGGATTTACGCTAACTTTGCTACCCGAAACCAAAAACATGCAGAAAAAGATGAGGAATCTAATCATCATGTTGCTGGTCTGCCTGCCGTTGGCAGCAGCAGCACAAGGCAACTGGGAGAAGCCCGAGCAAGTGAAGGAGGCCCCGAAGAAATCGACCGAATATCAATATGCCAAATATTTGGGCAACGTGGTGCCCGTGGTAAACGGTGAGGTGGTATGGGAGAAGACTTTTAGCAACAACAAGAACGCGGATGAGAACTATGCCGCCATGCTCAACATGCTCACCGCCATGACACAGGAAGAAATACAAATCCCGGAGAAGAGCAACGTGTCGCTGGTGAACAAGGAGGAGCACAAGATCATCTGCCATTTTGAGGAGTGGCTGACCTTCGCCAACACATTTATCAATCTCGACCGCACCCGTTTCATCTACACCCTTGCCGCCGACTGCATGGACAATCAGGTGACGGTGCGTATCCTGCGCGTCAACTATTGGTATGAGGAGAACCGCAATGGCGGCGAGCGCTACAAAGCCGAGGAGTGGATCACCGACGAGTGGGCGCTGAACAAGAAGAAGACCCGCCTGTCCAAGATCACCGGCAAATTCCGCCGCAAGACCGTGGACCGTGTGGAAGAGATTTACAACAACATCGGAACAACTCTGGGAGCGCAATAGTGTATGAGACCGACTGAAGACCCTGTGACAGAGACTGAGGGAGCCCAGGAAGGCTTCCCCCGCCGACGCTCCCACCGCAAGCCCGCCAGCGACCAGTTGTTGGGATTCCGCAACGTGCTCAACATCATCTTTATGATCCTCGCCCTCATCGGCGTGGTGGTCTATGTGTGGTTCGACAGTACCGTCGGCACCTATATCGTCATCGGCGGCATGGCATTCAAGATGGTGGAATGCTGTCTGAGAATGCTGAGGTGAACAATTATTTGAAGAAAGACCAGTATCAAGAACAAAGCCTGAAATGAAAAATCACCTGTTGTACGTCATCCTCCTGCTGGTGCTGCTACCTATCGCCGCCTCAGCACAGGAATACTACAGCATGGACTCCGGCGGCACTGTCAGTCAGCGTAGAAAGGGCTCAGGCGACAGCACCCAAGTGGATTTTCCCCGAGGCATGAAAGTATGGACCGTGGACGAGAGGTTCGGCGACATCACCCCCGCAGTGCCCGACACGCTGCCCCACATGTATATGAACTCCATCTTCACAGAGGGTCTTTATGGGGAATACAACACGACAGGCAATCTGGGAGGTTTCCGCCTCAACCGCATCTTCACCGACCGCACCGACTACAACGACTTCATCTTCAACAGTGGCTATGACTATTTCACCACAGCGGTAAAGGATTTCCATTTCACCAACACCTACTCCCCCATCACCAACGTCAGCCTCAACTCATGCGGCAACCGCACCAATGGTGAGGACCATTTCAAGGCCCTCTTTGCAGTCAATGCAGGAAAGCGCCTGGGAGCAGGTTTTAAGGTAGACTATCTCTACGGACGCGGCTACTATCAGGAAAACAGCGCGTCGCTCCTTAACTTCACCGTTTACGGTTCCTACCTCGGTGACCGCTACCAGGCCCATTTGCTTTTCTCAAACAACCACCAGAAACAGGCAGAGAACGGCGGCATCACCAACGACAACTACATCACTCACCCCACCAATTTCACCGACAAATTCACAGCCGCTGAAATTCCCACCATGCTGGCAAGCAACTGGAACCGCAACGACAACCAGCATATCTTCTTTTCCCACCGCTACAGCGTGGGATTCAACCGCAAGGTGCCCATGACGAAAGAGGAAATCGAAGCCAAGAAATTCGCCATGGAGTCGGCCAAGGAAAATGAGGCCCGCCGTGCAAAAGAAGCCGCCCGCAAGCAGGCAGAAAAGAACGGAGAAGATTGGGATGAGGAAGAATACGAACAGCAAGTGGCACTCAATGCCCAGACCAACGTGGAGGAGGCCACCCCTGTTGACACGACATGGACGAAGAATGAGTATGTGCCGGTGACCAGTTTCATACACACAGCGAAATTCGACAACTACCGCCGCATCTATCAGGCCTATTACCATCCCGACGACTACTATGCCAACACATACAATACCCTCTCACGCTACAGCAATGACTCCATTGCCAATGACAGCATTTTCGACAAGACCAACCATTTCATATTGCAGAACACCTTTGCCATCGCTCTTCTTGAGGGATTCAACAAATATGCACCTGCAGGCCTGAAAGCCTTTGCCCGGCACGAACTGAGGCAATACACCCTGCCCGACAGCACGACACAGTCGGCGAAATACAACGAGCATGCCCTGTTTTTGGGCGGTCAGATCAGCAAGACCTTAGGCAACACGCTGCATTACAAGGCCACGGGTGAAGTAGCCGTCTTGGGCAAGCGCAGGGGAGATATATTCATCGATGCCACCGCCGACCTCAATTTCCCCCTACTGGGCGACACCGTGCAGTTGGCTGCTGACGGATATTTCCACCACTATGCCCCCACCTTTTATTATACCAAGTATCATTCCCGGCATTTCTGGTGGGAAAACGATGACATGAAGAATGTCACCCACACCCGGATTCAGGGGCGGCTCACATGGGAAAAGACAAAGACACAGTTGCGGGTGGCTGTCGACAACCTCAGCAACTATGTCTATTTCGGGACAAACTATACGATGGACACCGATTCCAGGTCGAACAACGCTGCCGCATCCCGTCAAAGCAAGGACAACATCAGCGTATTCACGGCAAGCGTCAACCAACAGTTCCAATACAACCTGATCCATCTCGACGCCCAACTCACCTACCAGAAGTCGAGCCATGAGGACATCATCCCCCTGCCATCCCTCAACGTGTATGCCAACCTATACCTGCGCTTCAAGATTGCGAAGGTGCTGGACTGCGACTTAGGAGCCGACGTGAGATATTTCACCAAGTACAAAGCCCCCGACTTCGTGCCTGGCATCGCCCAGTATGCGGTACAGGAAAATGAAGAAAAGGTGGAAGTGGGCAACTATCCCATCGTCAACGCCTACGCCAACTTCTTCCTCAAGCATGCGCGCTTCTTCGTGATGATGAGTCATGTCAACCGTTCATCGGAAGGCGGCAACTATTTCCTCACTCCCCACTACCCCATCAACCCGCGCATCTTCCGTTTCGGAGTGTCGTGGAATTTCTTCAATTAAATGGTGCTCAATACTTATCCAAAGAAGATTGCCCTCACACGAATTCTCTAATTCTATAATTCGGGACATAAATCAAAACAAATTCATCAGATTCACATGATTCATGTTCTATTTTTTCTCTCCCGAATTTAAGAATTTAAGAATTAGCCTTCGGCTCAATACTTATCCAAAGAAGATTGCCCTCACACAAATTCTCTAATTCTATAATTCGGGACATAAATCAAAAGAATTTCATCAGATTCACATGATTCATGTTCTATTTTTTCTCTCCCGAATTTAAGAATTTAAGAATTAGCCTTCGGCTCAATACTTATCCAAAGAAGATTGCCCTCACACAAATTCTCTAATTCTATAATTCGGGACATAAATCAAAAGAAATTCATCAGATTCACATGATTCGTGTTCTATTCTTTCTCTCCTGAATTTAAGAATTTAAGAATTAGCCTTCGGCTCAATACTTATCCAAAGAAGATTGCCCTCACACGAATTCTATAATTCTATAATTCGGGACATAAATCAAAACAAATTCATCAGATTCACATGATTCATGTTCTATTTATTCTCTCCCGAATTTAAGAATTTAAGAATTAGCCTTCGGCTCAATACTTATCCCCAAAAATTGCCCTCACACGAATTCTCTAATTCTATAATTCGGGACATAAATCAAAAGAAATTCATCAGATTCGCATGATTCGTGGTCTATTTTCTCTCCCGAATTTAAGAATTTAAGAATTAGCCTTCGGCCTCTTCCCCAATGATTCTGTCAAAAACGGGGCGCATCTGTTCCGGATGGGCGATGAGTGCGCGTAACTGATTGAGTTTACGTTCATTGTCCGACCCCGGGAGCCACATTTTAATATATCCGTTGACAGAATACTTGGCGTCCATATGCTCCATGAAACGCCGCCATTGTCCCTCCCTGTCAAGTTCAGGGTAGTGGTTCAGGCCAAACTGTATGGTGCGCCTGATCACCGTCTCAGGATCCATGTCACGGTCAGCCTCAGCGACAATCTTGCCATAAATGCTGCGTGGGGCATGCGATGCCGAAGCCCTGTGGTCCTCCACCGCCTCACGCATCAGTTGGATTTGCGCAGGCGAGAACCATTTGGGCAACCGAGTGTCGGCAGCCAGGATTTTCCCGCTGGTGAGATGGTGGATGGCCCGAGGTCCCTCCAGGCCCAGGTCATGATATGCCGCGATGACATAAGCCATATTGACGTCCGCTCCAAAAGAGCGCGCCAAGTCGACGGAGCGGCGTATCACCTTTGTGGCATGGGAAAGATTATGTGCTTTGTCAAACTGGTTGTAACGTGGAAGGATGTTCATCTCCACAAACTCCATCAGGTCAAGGCTAACATTCTTGTCAATCATATACGTGTGCTTTGCGAGCAAAGTTAGTGATTTTTCTTGTAAAAGAGATGATTATAGAAAATAATCATTAATTTTGTTGGCCAATTATGGTCATTTTCCATTTTTCAGCCATGAAAGAAGAAGAAAGCGTACGTCTCAACTCACCCCGTGCATGGTTGCTTGCCACCCGTCCCAAGACACTGACCGGTGCCGCAGTCCCCGTCATGGTAGCCCTGGCCCTGGCATGGAACGACTGCGGCAGTGCAGGATTCCAATGGATTCCGGCAGTGCTGTGCCTGTTGTTTGCCTTCATCATGCAGATAGACGCCAACCTCATCAACGACTATTTCGACTTCCGGAAAGGCACCGACGACGAACTGCGACTAGGTCCCAAGCGTGCCTGTGCCCAGGGATGGGTGACGCTGCGTGCGATGCGCATCGCCATCGCCCTCACCACCCTTCTCGCCTGTCTGACAGGACTTCCCCTCATCCACTACGGCGGATGGGAGATGGTATCAGTCGGTGTGCTCTGCGTGCTGTTCTGCTTTCTCTACACCACCCACCTGTCATACCGCGGCATGGGCGACATGCTGGTGCTGGTATTCTTCGGCATCGTACCCGTCTGTGCCACCTATTTCATCCAAACCCACACCGCCACATTGGAGGTTCTGACCGCTTCCATCGCCTGCGGTCTCATCATCGACACGCTGTTGGTGGTCAATAATTACCGCGACCGCGACAACGACCGACGTACAGGCAAGCGCACCATCATCGTGCGCATCGGCAAGCGAGCCGGCGAGCAACTCTTTTTGGGTCTTGGCTTGGCAGGATGCCTGTTGGGAGTGGTTTTTATTGTCTATGGCCATGTATGGGCCTTCGTCCTTCCCCTCATATACTTGAGGCTGCACATCCTCACCTACCGCCGCATGGTGAAGATTGGCAGCGGCACCCAACTCAACGGCATCCTGGGTGAGAATGCCCGCAACATGTTCATTTACGGCATCCTTGTCACCATCGGCCTGCTGATCAGCACCCTCTGACAAGGGGCAAGAAGCAAGGTTTCAGACTTTTTTGCTCGATGAACTGTACTCAATCTCCTGTTGGTCCGTATTCTCCTCACCCTTGTCTATATAATTAAGGTAGATATAGGCAAGTGCTGCGAGCATAAGGATGAAGACCACCATGCGGATGAGGCAACTGGCAAATTTCTTGATCAAGGCGACGCCTACGATGACAGCCAGGACGGCAAAGACAACGTATGCGATATTCTCATTGGTCAATAATGAATCTAATTCCATCGTATCTTTATTTAAACAAGTTTTTGAAAGGAGTGGGAATAGGAGTCTCAAACTCCATGCGCTCCCGAGTGACGGGGTGATAGAAGCAGAGCAAGAAGGCATGGAGACACAGTCGGTGCACCGGGTCGTCGCCATTGCCATATTTGGAGTCACCGCAAACGGGATGTCCCATGTCGGCGGCATGCACACGGATTTGATTTTTACGTCCCGTCTCCAGTTTGAACTCCACGAGTGAGTGCTCCGTGGTACGCGCCAGGGTATGGAAATGCGTGACGGCATACTTTCCCCCGTTATCCACGGGTGAGGAGTAGGTGACATACGCCTTGTTATCCTTGAGCCAGTTGGCGATGGTGCCACCATCTTGCTCCATCTCGCCCGAGACGACCGCCACATAGCGGCGGTCATAGACGATGTTGTGCCACTCATGCTCAAGGATCTGCTCCGTCTCCATATCCTTGGCATAGACCATCAGACCGCTGGTGTCGCGGTCGAGGCGGTGCACCACGTGTGCCCGGCACGATTGGCGTGACTTGTGGAAATAGTCATCGAGCACAGACTTCACATTGAGCGATGAATGTCCGGCGGCCATGGAGAGGATGCCGATGTTTTTCTCCACGACAATGATATAATTGTCCTCATAGACGATTTTCACATATCGGCTCTTGAACAAGTCGTTTCGCTTTGACTTGCTCACAGTGACCTTCATGCCCGGTTTCAGGGGAAAGTCAAACTGTGTGACGAGTTTGCCGTCCACCTTGATTCCCCTTCCCTGAAGGGTTGCCTTTATCTTGCTGCGGCTTTGTCCCTTGATTGTCTGCAGGAGATACTCCAGCAAGGGAGCCTCATGGTCCACCGTATAGTGGTCGTATTGCGGTTCGGTATGATAATTACGTTTCATAAATGATTTTTATATATGGTATCTGTCTTCCATTTCCCATTTCTCTGCAAAGTTACGATTAAGCGAGGGGAAAGCAAAATAAAACACGAAGTTTTTACTTTCTTTCCCGAGCGGAAGTAACTTCAATGAAATTAAAGTTACGATTAAGCGAGGGGAAAGCAAAATAAAACACGAAGTTTTTATTTTCTTTCCCGAGCGGCATCACCAAAAATGGGAAAAGAGATTTTATTCTACCAAGAAGCATATTAATTCACAAATTTTGCCTAACTTTGCACCCACAAACAATTTAAGGTAAAAAAGAAGCATGATAACAGTGACCAACCTTGCCATTCAGTTTGGCAAGCGCACACTTTACAAGGATGTGAACATCAAGTTCACCCCCGGCAACATCTATGGCGTGATAGGAGCCAACGGAGCCGGAAAATCAACTCTGCTGAAAGCCATCAGCGGTGAGTTGGAGCCCAACAAGGGCACGATAGAACTGGGTCCCGGAGAGCGCCTCTCCGTTCTCGACCAGGACCACTTTAAGTATGACGAGTTCACCGTGCTTGACACGGTGATGATGGGTCATCAGCCCCTGTGGCAGAACATGAAGGAACGCGAGGCCCTGTATATGAAGCCCGATTTCAACGAGGACGACGGCAACCGCGTGGCAGAACTGGAAGAGCACTTCGCCGAGATGGACGGATGGAACGCCGAAAGCAATGCTGCCATGCTGCTCTCCAACCTCGGAATCAAGGAGGCACAGCACTACAAACTGATGAGCGAACTATCGGGAAACGAGAAGGTACGCGTGATGCTCGCCAAGGCCCTGTTTGGCAATCCCGACAACCTGTTGCTCGACGAGCCCACCAACGACCTTGACCTCGACACCGTGCAGTGGTTGGAGGAATACCTCAGCAATGTGGAACAGACCGTGCTCGTGGTGAGCCACGACCGCCACTTCCTCGATGCAGTAAGCACACAAACCGTCGATATTGACTTTGGCAAGGTGACCGTCTTCGCCGGCAACTACTCCTTCTGGTACCAGAGTTCACAACTTGCCCTTCGCCAGGCACAGAACCAGCGCCAGAAGGCAGAGGAGAAGCGGAAGGAACTGGAGGAGTTTATCCGTCGGTTCTCAGCCAATGTCGCCAAGAGCAAGCAAACCACCAGCCGCAAGAAGATGCTCGAGAAACTCACCGTCGATGAGATCCGTCCGTCATCCCGCAAATACCCCGGCATTCTCTTCCAGATGGAGCGCGAGCCCGGCAACCAGATTCTCGAAGTAGAGGGACTGAAGGCAGTCGATGCCGACGGCACCGTGCTCTTCGACAATGTCAGTTTCAACATCGAGAAAGGTCAGAAGACCGTCTTCCTCAGTCATAACCCCAAGGCCATGACCGCGCTCTTCGAGATCATCAACGGCAACCGTGAGCCCGATGCCGGCACCTACAAGTGGGGCATCACCATCACCACCGCCTACCTGCCCCTCGACAACACCGAGTTCTTCAAGAGCGACCTCAACCTCGTCGACTGGCTCAGCCAATTTGGTGTAGGCAACGAGGTCATGATGAAAGGTTTCCTCGGCCGTATGCTCTTCAAGCAAGAGGAAGTAGAGAAGAAAGTGAATGTGCTGAGCGGTGGCGAGAAAATGCGCTGCATGATCGCACGCATGCAGTTGAAGAACGCCAACTGTCTCATCCTTGACACGCCCACCAACCACCTCGACCTGGAGAGCATCCAGGCTTTCAACAACAACCTGGTGACCTTCAAGGGCAACATCCTCTTCTCCAGCCACGACCATGAGTTCATCCAGACCGTCGCCGACCGCATCATCGAGTTGACCCCCGTGGGCACCATCGACAAACTGATGCAGTATGACGACTACATCTACGATGATGCCATCAAGGCGCAAAAGGCAAAGATGTATGGCGACAACCTGTCATAGACAGTTTCTAAATAACCTACAAAACCGAAAACTTGTCAGGCCGTCATCGAGTTTGGCAAGTTTTTTGCTGTATGCTTAGCAGACACAAAAAACAACCATCATGAAAGAAGAAGACAAGAAAAAGATAGACGAGCCTCAGGACGAGAAGCCCGAGACTCCGGAGAATGAGGCTGCCAGCACCGACAATGAGGAGACTGCCGGCGAGACAGAGTCATCAGAGGAACCCCAAGAGGGAACGGACAAGAAGGCCGCTGATGCACCTGAAGCCGACCCTTTGGACATCGCGTTGGCCAAGATTGACGAACTCAACGACAAATATCTGCGCAAGGTGGCTGAGTTTGACAACTATCGCAAGCGCACCATGAAAGAGAAGACCGAACTCATCCTCAATGGTGGTGAGAAAGTCATCACAAAGATTCTCCCCGTGATCGACGACTTCGAGCGCGCCATCGCCAATGGTCAGACCACAGACGACGCACAGGTGCTGCGCGAGGGTCTGGAACTGATTTTCAAGAAATTCCTAAAGATCCTTGAAGGAGAAGGTGTTGAGCGCATTGAGACCGAGAACAAGGATTTCGACACCGACTACCATGAGGCTATCGCCATGGTTCCCGGCATGGGAGACGACAAGAAAGGCAAAGTCATCGACTGCGTCCAGACTGGCTATACCCTCAACGGCAAGGTCATCCGATTTGCCAAAGTGGCAGTAGGACAGTGACAATTTTAGTTAAGAGTGCATAGTTCATAGTGCATAATTCATAGTGCATAGTGCATAGTTCATAGTTAAGAGTTCATATTTTGGCAAACAAGAGAGATTACTACGAGGTGCTGGGGGTCAGCAAGACCGCCAGTGAAGACGAGATCAAGAAGGCCTACCGCAAAATAGCCATCAAATATCACCCTGACCGCAATCCGGGTGACAAGGAGGCAGAGGAGAAATTCAAAGAAGCCGCAGAGGCATACGATGTTCTCCACGACCCCCAGAAGCGCCAACAGTACGACCAGTTCGGCTTTGACGCCCCCGGCGGTTTCGGAGGTTTCAGCGGAGGCGGATTCTCCATGGACGACATCTTCTCCATGTTCGGCAGCGTGTTCGAGGGAGCCGGCTTCGGCGGTTTCGGCGGTTTCGGCGGTAGTCGTGGCGGCGGAGAGCGCAAAGTGCGCGGCGGCGACTTGCGGCTGAAGGTGAAAATGAGTCTGCTGGAGGTATCTACCGGTGTGACCAAGAAATTCCGCGTCAAGAAAGACGTCACCTGTCCCCACTGTGGCGGTTCCGGCGCAGAGAAGGGAACGAGTGCAGAGACCTGTCCCACCTGCCATGGTAGCGGCTACACCGTGCAGACCAAGCAGACCCTCTTTGGCATCATGCAGACACAGGGTGCCTGTCCTACCTGTCATGGAGAAGGCAAGGTCATCAAGAACAAATGCAGCCACTGCGGAGGCGAAGGTGTAGTAAAAGGCGAGGAAGTGGTGGAAATCAACATCCCTGCCGGTGTTGCCGACGGCATGGTGCTCACCGTTCGTGGAAAAGGCAATGCCGGAGCCCACAACGGCATCCCCGGCGACATTCAGGTGTTTATCAGCGAAGAAGCCAACGATACCTTTGTCCGCCAAGACAACGACTTGATTTACAATCTTTTGTTAGATTTCCCCACAGCCGCATTAGGTGGCGAGGTGAAGATTCCCACCGTCGACGGCAAGTCACTCAAGATCAATCTGGAGCCCGGCATTCAGCCCGGCACCACCAAGCGGTTGCGCGGCAAGGGTCTGCCCGCTGTCCAGGGATATGGTTCCGGCAATGGCGATATCATCGTCAACATCAGCGTCTATGTGCCCAAAACCCTCAGCCGGAATGAGCGCGAGGCATTGGAAAAGATGCGTGACAGCGACAACTTCAAGAGCGACAAAGCCACCCGCCAAAGCATCTTCCAGCGGTTCAGGAACTACTTTAGTTGAATTAAGGATTAAGGATTAAGAATTAAGGATTAAGGATTAAGGATTAAGAATTAAGGATTAAGGACTGAGAATTAAGGATTAAGAATTATGATTACCACTGCTTCTGAAAGTGAAAAATGAAGAGTGAAGAGTGAAGAATTGTTTCTCCGTATGTTGCGTTTTCGACGCAACCCCTACAAAAGGACTATTGTCTAAACTCCCAATCTCCTAAACTCCTAAACTCCCAAACTCCTAAACTCCCAAACTCCTAAACTCCCAAACTCCTAAACTCCCAAACTCCCAATCTCCTAACTCCCAAACTCCTAAACTCCTAAACTCCTAAATTCCTCACAACTTGATGGACTATCAGCAGACGGTGCAATACCTATACGACAGCACCCCGGTCTTTGAGAAGATCGGGGTGGGTGCATATAAGGAAGGCCTGTCCACCACGCTGGCTCTCGATGAGCATCTGGGGCATCCCCATCGCCATTTTGCCTCCATCCACGTGGCAGGCACCAACGGAAAGGGTTCGGTGTCGCATACCCTCGCATCCATTCTGCAACAGTCAGGCAAGCGCGTGGGTCTGTTCACCTCTCCCCATCTGGTGGATTTCCGTGAGCGCATCCGTGTCAACGGCGAGTGTGTCAGTGAAGAGTTTGTCGTGGACTTCGTTAAACAGCACCGTCATTTCTTTGAGCCCCTGCACCCCTCGTTCTTCGAACTGACCACCGCCATGGCGTTTGACTATTTCGCCCGCCAGCACGTCGATATCGCAGTCATCGAAGTGGGGCTGGGCGGTCGGCTCGACTGCACCAACATCATCACCCCCCTGCTCTCCATCATCACCAACATCAGCCTCGACCACACTCAATTGCTGGGCAACACATTGGCTGCCATCGCCAACGAAAAGGCCGGAATCATCAAGCCCGGCATTCCCGTGATTATCGGAGAGACCAACGAAGAGACCCGGCCTGTGTTCGAGCAGAAAGCGGAGGAAGTCGGCGCTCCCATCATATTTGCAGAGGACCATCCCATTGTGGAGCACATGAGCGAAGAGCCCAACAACGGCAACATGTATTTCACCCGCAAATATGGCTATATCAGAGGACAACTTGGCGGCAACTACCAACTAAGGAACGCCAACACCATCCTGACAGCCGTGGAGAAGTTGCGTGAGACGACGCCATTCTTCGTGACCACCGATGACATCAAACTGGGCTTCGCCGACGTATGCCGTTCCACGGGACTGATGGGACGCTGGCAACGACTCCGGGAACACCCCACCGTGATCTGCGACACCGGGCACAACGTGGGCGGATGGCAGTATCTTTCCCAACAAATCAAAGCCCAGGAGTGCCGCCATCTGCGCATTGTCTTCGGCATGGTGGACGACAAGGACATCCGCACCGTCATGGCGATGCTCCCCAAAGAGGCAAGCCTTTATTTCACGAAAGCAGACTGCAAACGAGCCATCCCAGAGACAACCGTTCAGGAGATCGGGCAAAGCCTGGGACTGTCAGGAACCGCCTACCCCACCGTCGCCGAGGCTTACGACGCCGCACTTGGCGACGCCTCCGAAGACGACTTTATTTTCGTGGGAGGCAGCAGTTATGTAGTGGCAGATTTGCTGGCAAGCCGGATTAATTGTTTTTAACAATATCAAAAAAACACTTTTTCCTTGTTTCCTTTGCTATTCTCATGTTTTTTTAGTTATTTTGTACCCACATAGTAACTAAAACCTTTATTATTATGAATACGGAAACAGAAAACCTCTGTGGCCTGAGAAGAGAGAACTTCCAGACCACTATCAATGGAAAAAACACAGATTTGTTTATCCTTAAAAACAGCCTTGGGAATGAGGTAGCCATCACCAACTATGGTGGCGCCATTGTGGGCATCATGGTACCCGACCGCGACGGCAACTATGCCAATGTCATCCAAGGCTACAACAGTATTAAAGAAGCGCTTGAATCCCCCCAACCTTTCTTATCGACGCTCATCGGCCGATACGGCAACCGCATCTGCCACGGACAATTCCGTCTGCGCGGCAAAGACTATCAGTTGGCCATCAACAATGGTGTGAACGCACTCCATGGCGGTCCAAAGGGATTCCACGCCCGTGTATGGGATGCCATCCAGATGAACGAGCAGACATTGGTGCTCGAACTCATCTCCGCCTATGGCGAGGAAGGCTACACCGGCGAAGTGAAGGTGACGGTGGTCTATACCTGGACCAACGAGAACGAACTGATGATTGAATATCTGGCCACGACCAACAAGATGACCATCATCAACCTGACGAACCATGGATTCTTCAGTCTGGCCGGCATCGCTGACCCCACCCCCACCATTGAGGATCTGGAGTGCGAGATCAACGCCGACTACTACCTGCCCATCGATGAGACATCGATCCCCACAGGTGAGATCCGTTTCGTGAAGGATACCCCGTTCGACTTCCGCACCGCCAAGCCCATCGGCCAGGACATCGACGCCGACAACGAGCAAATCCGCAACGGTTCGGGCTACGACCACTGCTATGTGCTCAACAAGAAAGAGGAAGGCGAACTGAGTTTCGCAGCACGTATCTACGACCCGAAGAGCGGCCGCACAATGGACGTCTATACCACAGAGCCCGGTGTGCAAGTCTATACCGACAACTTCGGCCAAGGCGAGAAGGGCCAGAATGGTGCCACCTTCCCCCGCCGCAGTGCCATCTGCTTCGAAGCCCAGCACTTCCCCGACACTCCCAACCATCCCTATTTCCCCTCCGTGGTCCTGAAACCCGGACGCCGCTACAAACAAAAGACCGTCTATCAGTTTGGCGTAAGGAAATAGAAAGCCCCATACCCCATCCGATGCTGTTGGCCATTTGAGCCTTTGCCCGAATGGCCAACAGCCAAGATGGACAATCACCGAGAAAAAAGTCTAACAATACTACAACAATGAGCAAAAAACAACAAAATGGAAGCGTCATCGCTATTGTGACGATGTTCTTCCTCTATGCAATGATTTCCTTCGTCACCAACCTCGGTGCCCCCATCGGTGTCATCTGGAAGAACCAGCCTGAGATCGGTGGCAGCAACGTGCTTGGCATCATGGGTAACTTCATGAACTTCTTCGCCTATCTGTTCATGGGTATCCCCGCCGGCAAGATGCTGACCAAGGTAGGTTACAAGAAGACCGCCCTCATCGGTATCGCCGTTGGTTTCTTCGGAGTTCTCATCCAATACCTCTCCGGATTCTCTGGTGGTATCCCCGGATTCTGCATTTACCTGCTGGGAGCCTTCATCTCCGGTTTCTCCGTATGTATCCTCAACACCGTTGTCAACCCGATGCTCAACCTGCTCGGCGGCGGCGGCAACCGTGGCAACCAACTCAACATGATCGGTGGCACGCTGAACTCCCTCTCTGGCACGATGACCCCGATGCTGGTGGGTGCTCTCATCGGCACCGTGACCGCCTCGACAAAGATGGCCGACGTCAATTTGGTGATGTTCATCGCAATGGCAGTCTTTGCATGTGCATTCTTCATCCTGCTCTTCATCCCGATTGAGGATCCCGAAATGGGCAAGGTGACCGCAGACACCGTCTTCGAGCACTCACCCTGGTCCTTCCGCCATACCCTGCTGGGTGTGATCGCCATCTTCGTCTATGTGGGCGTAGAGGTAGGCATCCCCGGTGGACTGAACTTCTATCTGTCTGACACCTCAGCAAAAGGTGCATGGGTGAATCCTGAGACCGTGCTGAATGCCGCCACCATCGGTGGTGCCGTAGCCGCCATGTACTGGTTGCTCATGCTGGTGGGACGTCTGGTTTCAAGTGCCATTGCCGGTAAGGTTTCTTCCCGTCAGATGATGCTTTGCACCACGACCGTAGCCATGATCCTGATTGTGGCAGCCATGCTGACTCCCAAATCAGTAACTGTGAGCATGCCTTTGGTAAAGATTCTGGATGGCACTGTTGAGATGATCACCGTGCCCATGAGTGCGTTGCTGCTTGTCCTCTGCGGACTCTGCACATCTGTGATGTGGGCATCCATCTTCAATCTCGCCACAGAGGGCCTGGGCAAATATACAGCCCAAGCATCCGGCATCTTCATGATGATGGTTGTCGGTGGCGGTGTCTTGCCAGTCGTGCAGAATTTCTTCGCTGATTTCATGGGCTACATGCCAAGTTACTTTGTCTATCTGCTCGCCGTGGCATATATGTTCTACTATGCCCTCGTCGGCTGCAAGAATGTCAATAAAGATATACCAGTGGACTAAGATCTAGAAAAACTAGAGAATCTAGAAGATCTAGAGAATCTAGAAAATCTAGAGTATCTAGTAATCCTAGAGAAAAAAACTATAAAAACTCAAAACTAAAATCATGGACATCGAATTTGTAAGAAGCCGTTTCATCAAGCATTTTGATGGTCAGACAGGCAACATCTATCACTCACCCGGACGTATCAACCTCATCGGCGAGCACACCGACTATAATGGTGGTTTCGTGTTCCCCGGCGCAGTGGACTGCGGCATCATGGCAGAAATGCGCCCCAATGGGACAGAGAGCACCATCCGCGCCTATTCCATCGACCTGAAGGACCGTGTGGACTTTGACTTCCACGACGGTCAGGGTCCCCGTGCCACCTGGGCACGTTTCATCTATGGCATGGCACTCGAGATGGAAGCCCTCGGTGTGCCCGTGAAGGGTTTCAACATTGCCTTTGCCGGTGATGTGCCCCTTGGAGCCGGCATGTCGTCATCCGCAGCCATGGAGAGTTGTTTCGGTTGTGGTCTGAATGACCTTTTCGGCGAGAACAAAGTATCGAAATGGGACATTGCCCTTGCCGGTCAGGCCACAGAGCACAAGTATATCGGTGTGAACTGCGGTATCATGGACCAGTTTGCCAGCGTCTTCGGCAAAGCAGGTCATCTCATGCGCCTCGACTGCCGTTCCCGCGAGTTTGAGTATTTCCCCTTCAACCCCGTGGGCTACAAACTCGTGCTGCTCAATTCATGCGTGAAGCATGAGTTGGTAGGTTCGCCCTACAACGACCGCCGCAACTCCTGTGAGAACGTGGTGAAGCATATCGCTGCCCGCCATCCGGAAGGAAAGTTCGAGACCCTGCGCGACTGCACCTGGGAGCAACTGGAGGAAGTACGTGCCGAGGTTGGCGAAGAGGACTACACCCGCGCCCACTTTGTGCTGGGTGAGAAAGACCGTGTGCTGGCCGTCTGCGACGCCCTTGTTGCCGGAGACTACGAGACTGTAGGCAAGAAGATGTATGAGACCCATGAGGGACTCAGCAAGGAATATGAGGTGAGTTGCGAGGAACTCGACTTCCTCAACGACATCGCCAAGGCCAACGGCGTGACCGGAAGCCGTATCATGGGCGGCGGATTCGGTGGCTGCACCATCAACCTGGTGAAGGATGAACTCTATGATGCATTCATCGCTGACGCCAAGAAGAAATACTTCGAGAAATACGGCAAGGAGCCAAAGGTCATCGACGTGGTGATCGGTGATGGCTCACGCAAGATTTGCTAATTGATTCCAACCCATTAAAATCGGCGGGAAAAACGCTCAAAAAGGCGATTTTTCCCGCCGATTTCATAATTTAGTGTAAAAATTACACTTTTTTGAAAATTACATTCAATATTATTTGGTGGTTTCATCTAATAATTGTATCTTTACACCCAAAATCATATCAACTACAATCAACAATTCAATTATGAAAAACTTCAAAGGTTTAATTTTAGGAACAGGCGTGGCCATTGCCATGCTTTCAGCCTGTACGAAAGGCAATGAGACAGTCCTCACCAAGTCGAATCTCGACCCGGCCAAGTTTGACACCATCATCAGCGAGAAACCGGTGAAACTTTATGTGCTGACCAACGAAAACGGCATGGAAGCCTGCATCACCAACTACGGTGGCCGCATCGTGTCTCTGATGGTGCCCGACAAAGATGGCAAGTTCACCGATGTCGTCCTGGGTTATGACAACATCGCACAGTATGCCGACACGCTCAACAGTCCCAGTGACTACGGCTCATCCGTCGGCCGCTATGCCAACCGAATCAACGATGGCAAGATCACCATCAACGACACTGTCTACCAACTTCGCCAGAACGATACCGGCAACGGCGCCAAGCACAGTCTGCACGGCGGTGGCAACACCGGTTGGATGAACCAGGTGTACGAAGCAGAGCAGGTGGATGCCTCCACCCTGAAACTCACCCTCGTCGCTCCTGACGGAGAGAACGGCTTCCCCGGCACCGTGACCGCCACCACCACTTACAAGTTGACAGCCGACAACACGCTTGACATCACCTTTGAGGCTACCACCGACAAGGAGACCATCATCAACATGACCAACCACAACTATTATAACCTGAACGGTGATTTCTCCCAGGAAGGAATGGACATGGTGCTCTATGTCAACGCCGACAACTTCACCCCGTCGGACGCATCCTACATGACCACCGGCAAGATTGAGCCTGTCGAGGGCACTCCCATGGACTTCCGTGAGCCCACAGCCATCGGAGAGAAGATGGACACCTCCTACGTCTATATCAAGAATGCCACTGGCTACGACCACAACTGGTGTCTGAACACCTATAAGGACGGCAAGGGCGACGACAACACCGTCTGCGCATCGCTCTACTCCCCCAAGACCGGCATCTTCATGGAGATGTACACCAACGAGCCCGGCGTGCAGGTATACACCGGCAACTTCCAGGGCAACGGAGTTCCCGGCAAGTTCGGTGTGTTGTATCCGAAGCATGTGAGCGTGTGCCTCGAGAGCCAGAAATATCCTGACTCCCCCAACAAGAAGGACTGGGTGCAGCCCACGCTGAAACCCGGCGAGAAGTACTACAGCCACGCTGTATACAAGTTCTCCGTGAAATGACATTAACAAACAACTTAAAACAATACAGACATCATGAATTGGAGTTTAAATGAGTTTCAGTGGCTCGACTGGACGGTGCTGGCCGTCGGAGTCATTTGTATCGTGTGGGTGGTGTACCGCGCCATCAAGAAAGACAAGGAGAAGATGAAGGGCGCAGACAGCCAGGACTATCTTTTTGGTAAAGGTGAGCCTTGGTATGTGATTGGCGCTGCCATCTTCGCTGCTAACATTGGTTCGGAGCACCTGGTAGGCCTTGCCGGAACTGGTGCCAAGGACGGTGTGGGCATGGCCCACTGGGAGATGCAGGGCTGGATGATCCTCATCCTCGGCTGGCTCTTCGTTCCTTTTTACCAGTTGCTCAACAACAAGATGGGCAAGATCATCACCATGCCCGACTTCCTGAAGTTCCGCTACACCCAACGCACCGGCTCCTGGCTGTCCATCATCACCTTGATTGCCTATGTGCTGACCAAGGTCAGTGTGACGGCCTTCACCGGAGGTATCTTCTTTGAATACCTTCTGGGGCTGCCCTTCTGGTATGGTGCCATCGGTCTGATTGTCATCACTGCCGTTTTCACTGTCTTCGGCGGCATGAAGGGTGTGATGACCCTCTCAGCCATCCAGACCCCGATCCTCATCATCGGTTCATTCCTGGTGCTATTCCTCGGACTCTCCATGCTCGGTGACGGCAGCATCACGAAAGGTTGGTCAGAGATGATGGCCGTCTGTAACCAGGCACACGACGGTTTCGGCACCACCCATATGTTCCACACGAACCCCAGCGATCCGATGTATCCGCAGTTCCCGGGTTATGTGGTATTCCTTGGCGCCTCGATCATCGGTTTCTGGTATTGGTGTACCGACCAGCACATCGTGCAACGTGTGCTCGGTCAGACCAAAGGTGAGGACAACAGCGTGGTGATGAAGCGTGCACGCCGCGGCACCATCTGCGCCGGCTACTTCAAACTGCTCCCCGTGTTCATGTTCCTCATCCCCGGCATGGTGGCTTATGCCCTGTCGCTGAAGACTGGCAGCGGTATCGAGATGGACATCACCAACACCCACGACACTGACGGCGCCTTTGCCATGATGGTGAAGAACATTCTTCCCGCCGGTGTGAAAGGCATCGTGACCATCGGATTCATCTGCGCGCTCGTGGCTTCTCTCGCCGCCTTCTTCAACAGTTGCGCCACCCTCTTCACCGAGGACTTCTACAAGCCAATGAAGAAAGGTATGAGCGAGGCTCACTATGTGCTCGTCGGCCGTATCGCCACCGTGGTGGTCGTTCTCCTCGGACTGGCATGGATGCCGATTATGATGGGCATGGGCAACCTCTACAGTTACCTGCAGGACATCCAGTCACTGATTGCTCCTGCCATGGTGGCCGTATTCACCCTCGGCATCTTCTCCAAGAAGATTACTCCCAAGGCAGGTGAATGGGGCTTGATCGGCGGTTTCCTCATCGGTATGCTTCGTCTGGTGACCAACGTGCTCACCGAGTCGGGCAAAGCCACCATGACTGGTGGTTTCTGGGAGAACACAGCATGGTTCTGGCAGACCAACTGGCTTGTCTTCGAGTGCTGGCTGCTGGTGTTCATCGTCATCCTCATGGTCGTGGTGTCTTGCTTCACCCCCGCCCCATCCAAGGAGCAGGTGGAAGCCATCACATTCACTGGCAACTACAGGCAGCAAATCAAAGATAGTTGGAGCATCGGAGACGTCATCGCCACTCTTGGTGTGATTGTCCTCTGCGGTTGCTTCTACGCCTATTTCTGGTAAACTGACAGCGGAGGGAACGTGTGTTCCCTCCGCACTTCACATTCAATATTGATATTTAAAGGACAAGAAACAGATTATGACTGGATTTTATGGTGAGCACTCCAAAGTATTCGTCTCCGTGGACTGCATCGTCTTCGGCTTCGACCACAACAAGTTGAAGTTGCTCATCGGCAGGCGCCAGATGGATCCTGGACGTGGAGAGTGGTCACTTTACGGCGGTTTCGTACGCGAGGATGAAAGTTTGAGCGAGGCGGCCAACCGCGTGCTCTTCACCCTCACAGGTCTGAACAACATCTACATGAAGCAGGTCGGTGCTTTCGGCGCCATCGACCGTGATCCGGGCGAGCGCGTCATCACCGTCGCCTATTGCGCACTGATCAATGTCAATGACTATGCCGATGAACTTCGCGAGGAGCATGGAGTGGAATGGGTCAACCTCGACGAACTGCCCCACCTCTACTCCGACCACAACGAGATGGTAATGAAGGCCGTGACCCTCCTGCGCCGACGCATCGGAACCGAGCCACTGAGTTTCAACCTGCTTCCGGAACTATTCACCCTCACCCAGTTGCAGCATGTCTATGAGGCCATCCTCGGCGAGCAGATTGACAAGCGCAACTTCCGCAAGCGCGTCAAGAGTCTGGAGTTCATTGAGAAGACGGAGCACATCGACAAGTTCACCTCCAAGCGCGGTGCCTATCTTTACCGCTTCAACAAGAAGATGTTTGCCAACGAGTCGTCATTCAAACTCTAGCCAGAGGCAGTCCGGTCATCCCCGAAGGACAAGCATGTCTTGTCTTTCCAAGCATCAACCCAAAATCTAAATACATTATGTTAGAAGAATTAAAAGAAAAAGTATTCCGTGCCAACCTTGATTTGGTGAAACACAATTTGGTCATTTTTACCTGGGGCAACGTGTCGGGCATCGACCGTGAGAAAGGCCTTGTGGTCATCAAGCCCTCAGGAGTGGACTATGACGTGATGAAAGCCTCCGACATGGTGGTGGTCGACCTTGAGACCGGTGCCGTGGTGGAAGGCGACCTCAACCCCTCCTCCGACACACCTACCCACTTGGTGCTCTACCGCGCCTTCCCCGAGATCGGCGGCATCGTACACACCCATTCTACCTACGCCACCGCATGGGCACAGGCCGGCAAGGACATCCCCAACATTGGCACCACCCACGCCGACTATTTCCACGATGAGATCCCCTGCACGGGCGACATGGTGGAGAGCCAGATGGCAGAGTATGAGAAAGAGACCGGCGTGGTGATTGTCGACCGCATCCGCAGCGGCAACATCAACCCCGTGCATACTCCCGGTGTGCTGGTGAAGAACCACGGACCATTCTCCTGGGGCAAGAACCCCGACAACGCTGTTTACAACGCCGTCGTCATGGAGCAGGTGGCCAAGATGGCCTTCGTGTCGTTCTGCGTCAACCCCGAGACGACGATGAATCCTCTCCTCGTGGAGAAGCATTTCAGCCGCAAACATGGTCCCAACGCCTATTATGGCCAGAAAAAACATTAATATTATCTAGAGAATCTAGAAGATCTAGAATATCTAGAAAATCTAGAAAATCTAGAGAATAATAAAACAAAAAGACAACAATCATCTATCAACAACTATAAAAAAACAATCATTATGAAAGCATTTGAGAATTATGAGATTTGGTGGGTAACCGGTGCACAACTTCTTTACGGAGGCGACGCCGTGGTACAAGTAGACGGACACTCCAAGGAGATGGTCGAGGGCCTGAACGCCAGCGGCAATATCCCCGTGAAGGTGGTCTATAAAGGCACAGCCAACAGCAGCAAAGAGGTAGAGGAAGTGATGAAGGCCGCCAACAATGACGAGAAATGTATCGGCATCATCACCTGGATGCACACTTTCTCCCCCGCCAAGATGTGGATCAAGGGTCTGCAGGCTTTGCAGAAGCCCCTTCTCCACTTCCACACACAATACAACGCAGAGATTCCTTGGGACACCATAGACATGGACTTCATGAACCTGAACCAGAGTGCTCACGGTGACATCGAGTTCGGACACATCTGCACCCGCATGCGTGTTCCCCGCAAGGTGGTCTGCGGCTACTGGAAGAACGAGGATGCCCAGAAGAAGATTGCCGTTTGGGCACGTGTGGCAGCCGGTGTGGCTGATGCCAAGAATGTGCGCTGTCTGATGTTCGGTATGAACATGAACAATGTGGCCGTTACCGATGGCGACCGTGTGGAGTTCGAGCAGCGTCTGGGCTACCATGTGGATTATTATCCCGTCTCCTCTCTGATGGACTACTTCAAGAAAGTGACCGACGCAGAGGCCGACGAACTCGTAGAGGAGTACAAGAAACTCTATACCATCAAGATTGACGAGAGTGGCGAGGAAGTTTATTGGGAGAAGGTGAAGAACGCCGCCAAGGCAGAGATCGCACTCCGCCGCGTGCTGAAGGACGAAGGCGCTACCGCTTTCACCACCAACTTCGACGACCTCGGCGATGCCGACATCGACGATCCCAACTTCGTTGGCTTCGACCAGATTCCGGGTCTTGCTTCCCAGCGTCTGATGGAGGAAGGCTATGGCTTCGGTGCTGAGGGCGACTGGAAGACCGCCTGTCTCTACCGCACTCTTTGGGTTATGCAGCAAGGCATGCCTATTGGTTGCTCCTTCCTCGAGGACTACACCCTCAACTTCGCCGGTGACCGCAGTTCATGTCTCCAGAGCCACATGCTCGAGATCTGTCCGCTCATCGCCTCCGACAAGCCCAAACTCGAGGTTCACTTCCTCGGCATCGGCATCCGCAAGCAACAGACAGCCCGCCTCGTGTTCACCTCAAAGGTAGGCCGTGGCATCAAGGCCACCGTTGTTGACCTTGGCAACCGCTTCCGCCTCATCTCTCAGGAAGTGGAGTGCATCGAGCCGAAGCCCATGCCCAAACTTCCTGTCGCTTCCGCTCTTTGGGTTCCCCAGCCCACCTTCGAGATTGGCGCAGGTGCTTGGATCCTCGCCGGTGGTACACACCACAGTGCCTTCTCATATGACATCAACGAGGAGTATTGGGAGGACTTCGCTGAGATGCTCGGCATCGAGTATGTCCGTATCAACAAGGACACCAAAATCAGTGAGTTCAAGCACGACCTCCAGATGAACGAAGTGTATTACATGCTCAACAAGGCGCTTAAATAAACAAGATTGAAAATTGAAGATTGAATATTTTTTCAATCTTCAATTTTCAATAAAAAATTAAAGTTTTATGACTGCAAAACAAACTATAGAATCCGGCAAGGCCATTCTCGGTATTGAGTTTGGCTCCACCCGCATCAAGGCCGTCCTCATCGACGAGGAGAACAAGCCAATTGCTCAGGGCAGCCACGAATGGGAGAACCAATTGGTGGATGGCCTTTGGACCTACAGCATTGAAGCCATCTGGTATGGTCTGCAAGACTGCTACGCCAACCTCCGCGCCAACGTGCGTGACCAATACGACACAGAAATTGAGGTGCTCGCCGCCATCGGCATCAGTGCGATGATGCACGGCTACATGCCTTTCGACGAGAATGAGCAGATACTCGTTCCTTTCCGCACCTGGCGCAACACCAACACCGCGAAGGCAGCCGCCGAACTTTCTGAGTTGTTCAACTACAACATCCCGCTCCGCTGGAGTATCTCCCACATCTATCAGGCCATCCTCGACAACGAGGAGCATGTGGCCGACATCAAGTTCCTCACCACATTGGCAGGTTATATCCACTGGCAACTCACCGGTGAGAAGGTGTTGGGCATCGGCGATGCTTCCGGAATGATCCCCATCGACCCTGAGACCAAGCAGTATTCAGCAGAGATGGTGAAGAAGTTTGACGACCTCGTAGCACCCCGTGGTTTCAGTTGGCGTCTGTTCGACATCCTTCCCAAGGTGTTGTTGGCAGGAGAGAAAGCCGGCTTCCTTACGGAGAAAGGTGCCAAACTGCTCGATGTGTCTGGCAAACTGAAGCCCGGCATTCCACTTTGTCCTCCCGAGGGCGACGCAGGCACCGGCATGGTAGCCACCAACGCTGTGAAGCAGCGCACCGGCAATGTCTCCGCCGGCACGTCCTCCTTCTCGATGATCGTGCTGGAGAAAGACCTGTCGAAACCCTACGAGATGATTGATATGGTGACCACCCCGGATGGCAGCCTTGTCGCCATGGTACACTGCAACAACTGCACCTCCGACCTCAATGCCTGGGTCAACCTGTTCAAGGAATACCAGCAGTTGCTGGGTATACCCGTCGACATGAATGAGGTGTATGGCAAACTCTACAACAATGCCCTCAAAGGCGATGCCGACTGCGGCGGACTCATTTCCTACAACTACATCTCAGGCGAGCCTATCACGGGTCTTGCAGAGGGCCGTCCGCTCTTCGTGCGCGGAGCCAACGACAAGTTCAATCTTGCCAACTTCATGCGTGCCCACCTGTATGCATCAGTTGGTGTGCTTAAAATCGGCAACGACATTCTCTTCAACGATGAGAAGGTGAAGGTCGACCGCATCACCGGCCATGGTGGTCTGTTCAAGACCAAGGGCGTGGGTCAGCGCATCCTTGCAGCCGCCATCAACTCGCCCATCTCTGTTATGGAAACTGCCGGTGAGGGAGGCGCATGGGGTATTGCCCTGCTCGCCACCTACCTGGTGAACAACCCCGACAAACTCGTGCTCGCCGACTACCTCGACAAGGTGGTCTTCGCCGGCAACGCAGGTGTAGAGATTGCTCCGACACCGGAAGATGTGGAAGGTTTCAACCGCTATATCGTCAACTACAAGGCTGGTCTTCCCATCGAGGAGGCAGCCGTCAAGTGCAAGAAATAACGACTGAAAGTAAACAGCCAACATGAAAAAAGCGATATTTGTATCACTCATTGCAGCCATCTCGTTTTCCGCGCAGGCACAGGACGTCAACATCAGCATCCAGGCCGACAAGGGGACACAGATTATTCCCAAGGAAATCTACGGACAGTTCTCCGAGCATCTCGGCACCTGTATCTACGGAGGTCTTTGGGTAGGTCCTGAGTCACCCATCGCCAATACCAATGGTTACCGCAACGACGTGCTCCAGGCCCTCAAGAACCTGAAGGTGCCCGTGATGCGCTGGCCCGGCGGCTGCTTCGCCGACGACTATCACTGGATGGACGGCATCGGTCCCAAGAACCAGCGCCCCTCACTGCGCAACAACAACTGGGGCGGAACCATCGAGGACAATTCCTTCGGTACCCATGAGTTCCTGAACCTCTGCGAGATGCTCGACTGCGAGCCCTACATCAGCGGCAACGTCGGTTCGGGCACCGTGAAGGAGATGGCCCAGTGGGTGGAATACATGACAAGCGACGGTGATACGCCCATGGCACGTCTGCGCCGCCAAAACGGCCGCGACAAGGCCTGGCATGTGAAGTATTTCGGCATCGGCAACGAGGCTTGGGGCTGTGGCGGAAACATGACTCCTGAGTACTACTCAGATGAGTTCCGCAAGTTCAACACCTACCTCCGCGACCAGCAGGGCAACAAACTCTACCGCATCGCAAGCGGAGCCTCCGACTATGACTACACCTGGACGAAGGTGCTGATGGACCGCATCGGCAACCGCATGAACGGTGTGTCACTCCATTACTACACCTGCTCAGGCTGGAACGGTTCGAAAGGCTCCGCCACGAAGTTTGACAGCGACCAGTATTACTGGACCTTGGGCAAGTGCCTGGAGATAGACGATGTCATCAAGCGCCACTGCACCATTATGGACGAGAAAGACCCCAAGAAAGAAATCGGTCTGCTCGTGGATGAATGGGGCACCTGGTGGGACGAGGAACCCGGCACCATCAGCGGTCACCTCTACCAGCAGAACGCACTCCGCGATGCCCTTGTCGCCGCCCTCTCCCTCAACGTGTTCCACAAGTACACCGACCGTGTGAAGATGGCAAACATCGCCCAGGTAGTCAACGTGCTGCAGGCAATGATTCTCACTGATACGAAGGGTCCCGGCCACATGGTGCTCACCCCCACCTATCACGTGTTTGAGATGTACAAGCCCTTCCAGGAGGCCACCTTCCTTCCACTCGACATCAAGTGCGACGTGATGCGCGTGCGTCATGAGATGAACAAGGCCATGGATGAGAGCAGCGATGAAGGTTTCCGCAACCTGCCGCTCGTCAGTGCCTCAGCAGCCAAGACGGCATCAGGCAGTGTCATCATCTCACTCGCCAACGTCAGCCTTGACAAGAAGCAGGAAGTGGAAATCAGCCTCAACGGCTTCAACGGGAAGAACGTGAGCGGACGTATCCTCACCAGCAAGAGCGTGGCCGACTACAACGACTTCGATCACCCGGAGAAAGTGCAGCCCGCCGCCTTCAAGGATGCCAAACTGAAGAAAGGTCAACTCACCGTCAAACTCCCCGCCAAGAGCATCGTCGTGCTGGAGGTGAAATAAAACACCCCACCCCAGTCTTCCCCAAAAACCCCACCCCGACCCTCCCCAAAGGGGAGGGAGAGGGAGACCCCTAAAGTCCTAATAATAATATATTTGTAGTTTTAAAATCATTGGAAAATGAACGACAACAAAGTAATGAACAAGGCAGCCGACAACATCCGAATCCTGGCTGCCGCAATGGTAGAGAAAGCCAAGTCAGGCCACCCGGGCGGTGCCATGGGCGGTGCAGACTTCATCAACACCCTCTACAGCGAATTCCTCGTCTATGACCCCGAGAATCCCGAATGGGAGGGCCGTGACCGCTTCTTCCTTGATCCCGGCCACATGGCTCCGATGCTGTACTCACAACTCTGCCTGATTGGCAAATATGACCTGGAGGACCTGAAGAACCTGCGTCAGTGGGGTTCTGTCACTCCCGGCCACCCCGAGCGCGAACTCGCCCGCGGCATTGAGAACACCTCTGGTCCGCTCGGCCAAGGCCACACCTTCGCCGTCGGTGCAGCCATCGCAGCCAAATTCCTGAAGGCCCGTCTGGGCAACGTGATGAACCAGACCATCTATGCCTATATCTCCGACGGCGGTGTGCAGGAGGAGATCTCGCAGGGTGCAGGCCGTATCGCCGGTAACCTGGGACTGGACAACCTCATCATGTTCTACGATGCCAACGACATCCAGTTGTCCACCAAGACAGAGGTGGTGACCTGCGAGGACACTGCCAAGAAATACGAAGCATGGGGCTGGTACGTGCAGAAGATTGACGGCAACGATGTAGACCAAATCCGCGAGGCCATCAAGAAGGCACAGGCAGAGAAGGAGCGTCCGAGCCTCATCATCGGCCACTGCGTCATGGGCAAGGGAGCCCGCAAGGCCGACGGTTCGAGTTATGAGAGCAACTGCGCCACCCACGGTGCACCTCTCGGCGGCGACAACTTCGTCCAGACCATGAAGAACCTCGGTGCTGATCCCGAGAACCCGTTCCAGATCTTCCCCGAGGTGCAGGAAATGTATGCCCGCCGTGCTGAGGAACTGAAGAAAATCTGCGCAGAGCGCTATGCTGAGAAGGCAGAGTGGGCCAAGGGTCATCCCGAGCAGGCCAAGCAACTCGAGGAGTGGTTCAGCGGCAAGGCTCCCGTCATCGACTGGAGCAAGGTGCAGCAGAAGGCTGGTGCCGCCACACGCGGTGCCTCCGCTACTGTTCTCGGTGCACTGGCAGAGCAAGTGCCCAACATGATTTGCGCTTCTGCCGACCTGTCGAACTCCGACAAGACCGACGGCTTCCTCAAGAAGACCCACGACATCGTGCGCGGCGACTTCTCCGGCGCATTCTTCCAGGCAGGCGTGGCAGAACTCACCATGGCATGCTGCTGCATCGGTATGGCCCTTCATGGCGGTGTGATTCCCGCCTGCGGCACCTTCTTCGTTTTCTCCGATTACATGAAACCCGCCGTACGTATGGCAGCCCTCATGGAACTTCCCGTGAAGTTCATTTGGACTCACGATGCCTTCCGTGTGGGTGAGGACGGTCCTACCCACGAGCCTGTGGAGCAGGAAGCACAGATCCGCCTGATGGAGAAACTGAAGAACCACAGTGGCAAGAACTCGATGCTCGTGGTACGTCCTGCCGACGCAGAGGAAACCACCGTCTGCTGGCGTATGGCCATGGAGAACACCGAGACACCGACCGCTCTGATCTTCTCCCGCCAGAACATCGACATGCTGCCCGAGGGCAATGACTACAATCAGGCAGCCAAGGGTGCATACGTGGTGGCTGGCAGTGACGAGGACTATGACGTCATCCTGCTCGCCTCAGGTTCTGAGGTGTCCACCCTCGAAGCCGGTGCTGCCCTGCTCCGTGCCGACGGTGTGAAACTGCGTGTGGTGAGCGTGCCCTCCGAGGGTCTGTTCCGCTCACAGCCGAAGGAGTATCAGCAATGCGTGCTCCCTGCCGGCAAGAAGAAGTTCGGCCTCACCGCCGGTCTGCCTGTGACCCTCGAGGGTCTTGTTGGTGGCGACGGTGTCGTCTGGGGTCTGCAGAGTTTCGGTTTCTCCGCTCCTTACAAGGTGCTTGACGAGAAACTCGGCTACACCGGCCAGAACGTCTACGAGCAGGTGAAGAAACTGTTGGCTGAGTAGTATGGAAGTGAAGACCATCGGCATAGCCAGCGACCACGCTGGCTATGCACTCAAACAATTCGTCAAGAAATACCTTGACGACAACGGTTATCAGTGGAAGGACTACGGAACCTTTTCCGAGGCTTCCTGCGACTACTCCGACTTCGGCCATGCCCTGGCAGAGGGTATTGAGCGCGGCGAAGTGTTTCCCGGCATTGCCATCTGCGGCAGCGGCGAGGGCATCAGCATGACGCTCAACAAGCATCAGAGCATCCGTGCCGGTCTGTGCTGGATTCCAGAGATAGCCCATCTCATCCGCCAGCACAACAACGCCAATGTCCTGGTGATGCCCGGACGCTTCATCGACGAGGCCACCGCCTCCCTCATCATGGACGAGTTCTTCGCCACAGAGTTTGAGGGTGGCCGTCATCAGGCCCGCATCGACAAGATTCCCCTCCACGGCGACATGGCATAAGCAGACATTTTGAAGATAAAAATCCGGTTTTCACATCAGCGGAAACCGGATTTTTATAAAAACTATTCTACAAACATCTCATCAATGATTATCACATGAAAAAGAACAAACAAAACTTGAAGACTGTCTTGGCGATATGCCTCGTATTCACGCTGATGTCAGCACCTTGCATGGCACAGAAGTTTGAAGGACTGGCCGACAGGCCGCAGATGGGTTGGAGCACCTGGAACAAGTTTCAGGGTAACATCTCCGAAGAAATCATCAAAGGCATCGCCGATGCTATGGTGGAAACCGGACTACGTGACGCCGGCTATGTTTACATCAACATTGATGACTGCTGGCATGGCAAGCGTGACGAGAATGGGTTTATCCAATCTGACGCGGCCAAATTCCCTGGTGGGATGAAGGCACTGGCAGACTATATCCATTCCAAAGGTCTGAAACTCGGCATCTACAGTGATGCCGGCATAGGCACCTGCGCAGGAATGCCAGGATCCCTCGGTCACGAATATCAGGATGCCCTCCAGTATGCCCGCTGGGGTGTCGACTACCTGAAGTATGACTGGTGCAACACCACGAACATCAACCCGCGAGGAGCCTACCAACTCATCAGCGATGCCCTCCGCGCTGCCGGGCGTCCTATCTTCCTCAGCATGTGCGAGTGGGGAAACAGCCATCCGTGGAAATGGGCACGCGACATCGGTCACTCATGGCGCACCACGCCTGATATCTGGTGCAGTTTCGACTCCCTCCGTGTCTTCCCGGAAGGCTACAGTCAGTTTGGTGTGATGCAGTGCATTCATTATAATGACACACTGCGCCGCTATGCAGGTCCCGGACATTGGAACGACCCCGACATGCTGGAGGTAGGCAACGGTATGTCCACTGGCGAGGACCGTGCCCATTTCACCATCTGGTGCATGATGGCCAGTCCGCTCATTCTCGGAAACGACATCCGCAACATGAGCGAGGAAACCAAGGCAATCCTCACCAACAAGGATGTGATAGCCATCGATCAGGATGCGCTGGGTGTTCAGGGTTTGTGTCTCTGCTCTGACCAAGGTCTTGACTTCTGGTTGAAGCCATTGTCTGATGGCGACTGGGCTTTTGCGATACTCAATCCTACCCGACAAGACATCACCTACGCGTTGGACTGGCAGAAATTCAATTTCACCGACAAGGAGGTGTCCGGTCTCAGCACAGATTTCGACAAGACGGTGTATAAGGTCAAGAATCTGTGGACCGGCCGACAGGAAGGCAAGACAAGCATCAAGTCAAAGACAGACAGAAAGATTACGGTTCCCTCCCATGATGTAGTATGCTACAGACTGACAAGGAACCAAAAATAGACCAACGTAACTGATACTCATTCGTACTACAACAAGCAATCCGACCTCCCTTTGGGGAAGTCGGATTGCTTGGTTATGGTCGTTATGACCAGGTGTTTCCTTGCTTCTTTTGTGCTTGGTATGCTTAGAATCTGTATCCTATGCTTGCCATGACGACATGTCCGTCGCCCAGGATTCCCGGTTGGAATTTGTACTCGCCAGCAACGAACCAGTTGCTGTTTAAATTGAATTGTATTCCTGCACCAACTTGGATACCGCCGTCGGTTTCGTTTTCACCATCATGGGAAATTTCTTGTGTCGTTCCTCCTTTTGATGTAGACAGTGTATAGCCTTCACTATGAACTAAGGCTAAAGCATAACCAACCGATGGATATATCTTAATTGCATCGCCAAGGTTGAACAGATAGTGCACATTCAGTCCAAGCGTTAAGTCGGATACGTGGTCCTTCATGGGATGGTAGATGCCTTCCAATTCAAGACGCCAGTGGTCGGTCAGACTGTACTGGGCGAATGCGCCTAATCCAAGTTTCGTGACACTCTCTTCCAATCCAATAATTTTAATTTTCGCGAAATTTGCACCACCGCGTAAACCGACAGCCACATCACCTTTCTCCTGAGCCAGTGCACTCATGCTGAACAGAGCCACACACATTGCTATAAATAACTTTTTCATTCGTTTTTTTTAAATTTAACATAACTAATTATATACATGCACTTTTCGAGAGCACATCAATCTAACCTTTCTCGCTGCAAAAGTAGTAAAAATCTATAATAGTTTAAACAAAAGACGTATTTTTTATTGTGGATGGCGCATCCTATATTCGCTGAACAACGGCTTTAGGGGCATGTCATTTATTGACACGCCCCTTGGATTTCAAAAACACAAACTCTATTGAGTATCAGTCATCGATATCGAACAACATTCCCTTTTTGTCGAACTTCAGTTCGAGGTCGTTGGAAAGTTCTATTTTGTAACCATAGCGCTCCTTGTCAATCTTGACGATGGCGGTACCTGGATAACTGGTCTGCACATAGTCGGCGATGAATGTGGGAACGAGATGAGCCGGGACTGCGTTGAACTGGCAATCTACCTTGTCCCAAACACCTTTCTTATTGAAATCCAGTTGGATACCGTTGTTCAGTCGTACCTCATACTGTTTTCTGCCGTTGTCGAAATCTTTCTTGGCATAAGTGATACCCTCTCCGGGGAAGTTTTCTTGGATGAATGCCATGGCTGCTGCGGGCAACTGTTCTGTGGGGATGATCCTGTCTCTTGCGAAGGTGGATACGGATTGCATCATCATGCAAAGGAGTGCTGCGAGGAATAATGTTGACTTTTTCATAATTGTAATTTTTTATTTGTTATTATTTTTGTTATTTTCTTTTTTGCTGTCTTCAGGTTTTTTCCTTTCGACATTGCAAAGTTAACCCCGAAAATCCCCGTCCGCAACTTTTTTTGAGTTTTTCGATTCACTTCTATGCGACTGTATCTGCTTTTTGCGACAAACCGGTCAGCACCCCTCAGAATCTGTCGCAAGGGGGATAAAAAAGTATCCATAACCCACAAAAAACTGAGTTATGGATACTTTTATCGACAAAAACGCTATGGACTCGGCTCTTTTTAGGCGAGATTGGTTAGAATTCCACGCGATAGGCTATGTTGGGGAAGGTCAGCGAGGTGAACTTATCGACGATCTCATGAGAACGGATGTCGAAGGTCTGACCCTGGAAAGTCTTCATCTTTAGGAATTCGAGGATGAAGTGGTGGGCAGTATGATGCTTGTTGATGGTATACTTCACCGAAAAAGCATAACCCACACTCATGCCTTTCTGGGCACGATAGGGTTCGGGGTCATCGATTTCTGGAATGGACCTGTCGGGACGGTTCGCGATGTCCTCATAGGTGATGCCCTCAGGAATAGGCGTATAGCGGTCTCCGCCCATCAGTGTGAGGCGGCCGTTAAGGCCAAAGACGTTTTTCTTCGATTTGCCCACCATCCACTCCTTGCCACCAACGATGTTCGTGATGTAGCGGCGGTCGTGACGTGAATGATGCCACACGCCCTGTTCATCGCGAAATTCCGACTTGAAGAGCGTGGCAGTCAGCATCCCATAGAGGCCATCCTTCAAATAGCGCTCCAATATGAAGTCAATACCATAGTTGCGACCTGCTCCGCCATTCACCAGCGCACGGTCCTGGAAAAACATGTTGTGGTTGAGGATGGAATAGGTTGTCCCCTTTTCCACAGGCACGTCGAACAGCCACTGCCAGTAAGGCTCTATCTTCAGCATGGCATTTTCACCCAAGCGCTGGGCAAACGAGGCAGAGATGTGGTGTGAGCGCGTGAGTCCGAGGTCTTTGTTGGGATTTTTGCCATCCATCGTCACGAAGTAAGTATCTGTGGTTTCCTTGCGGCTGTTCAGGGCGTATGCCAGCGAAATAGTGCTCGATGGCGAAGTCTTGTATTGCACGCTGATGCGAGGTTCCACCAGCCACTGGTTGTTGAGGTTGAACCACATGACATTCACACCCGCCACAGTGGAGAGTCTGCGGCTCAGCGCTACCTTGTGGTTGGTATAGAAACGAGTCAGGCCCGTGTTGCCCTCCGACTCATAGACACGGAACTTGGGACCACCCACTGTCTGGACCCAGTCCAACCACGTGTGGAAGTCCAGATGCTGGTGCTCAAAACCATTCTGCATCGTGTATCTCGACGAGAACTTATGCTGGTGCTGCGTGCTGACGATGATGTTCCATGAGGCGTTGCGACCCTCCATATCGGGAATCTTGGTCAACTGCTGGTCGTAGTCGTTCTGCTGCAAGCGGGTATAGGCCCCTGTAAAGGCCACGTTGGAGCGCAGGGTGCCACCCGAGCGGAAACGGTAGGTATGCGTGAGCCCACCGGCACAGTTGCGCTGGCGCGACCACGAGTCGTTCATATCCCACAGCGTCTCCCACTCCGACACGTCGGGCACCTTGTTCTCGTAGTTGTCTATGAGGCCCGTGAACCACACGGCGAAAGTGCCCGCCTTAGTGGTAGGCATGTTCAGTTTGAAACTCAGATCCTGATAGTCGAGTGTCTCGTTCTCCATATTGATGGCATGCAGTTTCTTGGCAATCTCAAGAAAACTGTAGCGATAGTTCACCAGATAGGAAGCCTTCGACCCTTTGCCCAACGGACCCTCGGAGGCGAAATCCACACCCAGTGTACCCACCTGCACGGCATGTTCGTATTTTGAGTTGTTGCCCACCCTCATCTTCATATCGAAAGCGCCAGAGAGGGCATTGCCAAATTCGGCAGGCATGGCTCCCGTCAGGAAGTCGCTGTTGGCCAGCACCGTACCATTGAGCGAGGTAAAAATACCGCCACCAGCCTCAGTGATCTCCGCGAAGTGGTTGGGATTGTTCACCTCCACACCCTCCACACGCCATTGCAACATCTGGGGCGAGTTGCCGTGAATGGAGATGCCGTTGGTAGCGCCACCCGTGGCCACGCCCGCGAACATCGATGCCGTGCGGGCAGGGTCGGCCATACCGCCGGCATAACGCGTGGCCTCCTCGACACTGAACATCCGGGCACCCACCTGTGCCATCTCGTTCAGCGGCAACTGCTTGTTCACCCGGGGCTTCACCACCACCTCGCCAAGTTCAGAGATGTTCTCACGCATCCTCAGCGTGAGAACCAGTTCCTTACCCGACGATACCAACTGCTCTTTCAGCACCACTGGTTCGTAGCCAACATAACTCGCCCTGACAGAATGACGCCCCACAGGGACATTTTCTATCACGAAGTTGCCGTCTATATCCGACACCGCAGCCATTGTGATGCCGTTCTCCACCGTTATCGACACGCCAATCATCGGCTCACCCGAAGCCACGTCGCAGACCTGTCCCCTGACGGTCTGGGTGGTCTGGGCATTCATCATCGAGGAGAAAAGCAGCATCGCAAACACTGCCATTAAAAACAATCTTTTCATTGGAATAGCCTTGTTCTGCCTGTTCACTATCAGGCGCAATAAGTTAGTCAGTGCGACAATTTGTCCTTTTATCATCATCTGTTAGTTTTTGTCGTGCAAGAATGGTGCAAACCGAGAGTTATCAAACTCGCCTGAATGACCAAGGGGCTGCCCTTTCTTGCCACTTTTGTCTGCGAAATTACAAATAATTGCTGAATCTGCCAAATTTTTGGGGCATTCTGTCAAATTTTATGATGGAATGATAATAAAGAATGGACAGACAAAAAGATTTGTTTATTATTGTTAATGTTGTAAGTACAAAATGGCCAATAACGTGTTTTTTATTATATTGGGGCAATCAATGATATCACATAAAACAGTTTGATTGATAGCCCCTTAAACAATGTGGATTGAAATGAGAAGACTTATCCTATTTGCCTGGTGCCTGATGATGGCAGGCACGATATGGGCACAAGAAAAGAAAGACGACTTCGTCAAGGGAGCCGACGTGGGCTTCCTCGCCGGACAGGAGCGGCGGGGTGTCAAGTTCCACGACCGTCAGGGAAAGGAGCGAGAGTGCCTGGAACTGCTGAAAAACGACTACCAGATGAGTGCCATCCGCCTGCGTGTCTGGGTGAATCCCCGAGGAGGCGACTGCGACAAGAACGCCTTGCTTGCCATGGCCCGCAGGGTGAAGGCATTGGGCATGGACCTGATGGTGAATTTCCACTACAGCGACTGGTGGGCCGACCCCGCCAAGCAGCCCATTCCGAAGGCATGGCTTGGCCACTCGTTTGAGCAGATGAAGCAGGACCTGCGCAACCACACCATCGAAGTGCTGACGCTGCTAAAGGAGAACAGCATCACGCCACGGTGGGTACAGGTGGGCAACGAGACCACCAACGGCATGCTCTGGAGCGTGAAAACCGATGAGCGTGGATGGGAAATCAAGGACTCCCTGGGCCACACCACCATCACCCACTCCATGGGTCACATCAAGACGGAGCCACAGCAGTATGCCGGTTTTATCCGCGCAGGCTACGATGCCGTGAAGGAAGTCTTCCCTGACGCCATCGTCATCGTACATCTGGACAGAGACCATCAGCAGAGCATTTATGACCACAACCTGGACACCATCCTGAAATACGGCGGTAAGTTTGACATGATAGGCATGTCGCTCTATCCCTATTGGGCGATGGAGGGCCATCCGGAACTGAATGCCGACGACATCATCACCGACTGCATGACCAACATCCGCTATGTCAGCGAGAAATACAAGTGCGATGTGATGATTGTGGAGACAGGCTTTGAGGTGGACGAGAGCCATCCTGAAAAAATGGAGGAAGGTCGCCGCCAACTGACCCGTGTGATACGGGAGGCACGCCAAAAGACCAACGGGCACTGCCGTGGCGTGTTCTATTGGGAACCGCAATGCCTGCCCGGCGGATACAAATTGGGAGCCTTCGACCACAATGCCGCCCCCACCGCCATCATGGAGGGATTTATAGAATGACAATCAAACACAGGGATACGGAGATACAGAGTTTTTTGTAAGCAATTCTTTGTATCTTTATAACTCCGTGCTTAATTTTCAATCTTCAATCTTCAATTTTCAATATATAAAGCCGCCACCCTACGTGAGGATGGCGGCGAAATCATTTTGGGAAAAAAAGATTATTTAAAAAGCAATTGTGCAAACTGATAGAGGCTGCGGCGCCAGGTCTGCCACTCGTGAGCCGTCTCGGGAGAGATATACGAGTGAGCATTGATGCCCAAAGCCTTCAAGTCCTCAGCAGCCTTGTCCACGCCCATCGGCTCCTTGCTTCCGCAACTCATGAACAGCACCTTGTTGGTCTTCTTGAAATCCTTGGCATCCTGCAGTTCCTCTGTACGGAACGTGCCACCACTGAACATACCTACATAAGCGAACTTGGTGGGGTTGGCCAGTGTGATCATGTGGGTCTGCATGCCACCCATCGAGAGACCTGCCAGCGCACGGTGGTCGGTATCAGCAATGACGCGGTAGTTTTTCTCCACCATGGGGATGATATCCTTCAGCAGCACCTCCTGGAATCCGTTGAAGCCACCGAAGCCACCACGGCGAGGACCACCGGGACGTCCGCCAGGACCACCCATCGGTCTGCCCTGAGGACCGCCGGGACGCATACCCTGAGGACCACCGGGGCGCATGCCCTGAGGAGCACCCTGAGGACGGGCACCCTGACCCTGCGGACGCGGTCCCATGCCGGGGAATCCGCCGAAGGGATTGGCCTGCTGTGTGGTGTCGGGGTGAGCGGGGATGGCATTCAGTCCGTTGTCCATCACGATGATGAAAGGCACAGCCTTACCGGCAGCAATCAGGTTGTCCATGATGATGCCCGTCTTGCCCTGAGCCGACCATCCGGTCTCATTCTCGCCCATACCATGCTGCAAGTAGAGCACAGGGAATTTCTTGGTGGGGTTAGTGCGGTACTCAGCGGGAAGGTAGACATAGCAGTGGCGCATTTTCTCTGTCACTGTGGAGTAGTAATAGACCTCGTTGACCGAGCCCTGCGGCACATTCTTCACGGTGTAGAAATCCTCATCGGCTGCAGGCACGTCGATGCCGCTACCCCAACGGCTGGCACCATAGTAGTACTTGCTTCCCGGATCGGGCACTGAGGCGCCGTCGATGTTGAGTTGGTAGTAGTGGAAGCCCTCGTCCTGAGGAGCCGACTCACCCGTCCACACACCCTCGGCATTCTTCACCATGTCGTATTTCACGCCACCGATATCCAGTTTCACACTGTTGGCCTCGGGAGCCGAAATCTGGGCACGCACCATGCGCTGGGAGTTCACCATCGGATACTCATGCCCCTCCTGGTTGGTACTGGCAGGTTTGAAATCCTCTGTCACCTGCGCACTTGCAGCAACTGCCACCAGTGCAGCCGCCATCATCACTAAACCTTTCTTCATAATAATGTTATAGTTGTTAATAAGATCAAAGTCAGTTCTTAAGACTCCCTCTCCTCAGGGAATGGTTTCCATTGATATGATTTTGACGTTGGATAGCCGAAAAAGTAAAACAGACCGCCTCACTTGTTAAAGAATATTAACATCATGAAGCGGTCTATTTGTTGTCAACACAGAGGGACAGAGTTTTTTCAAGACCACACACATAATTAGGTATGCGGCGAAGTTCCTTGACTCCTATTATCCGTAGAATTAATACGCTTGACATTGGAGTGAGAAAATTCATGTTTAATTACATGGTAATTATATGTTTTCTTCGTTTTCTTTTTTCACACAAATGACCACGAACTGGACCTTTATAATTACATGCCATTCGTCACAGAAAAACGTCCATTCGTCACATATCTCGCTGTTTATCAAATATTTCGTCCGTCTATCCCAGTTATTTGGCAGGCGGACAGATTCTTTTTACCTTTGCGCAAGTAATTCAGTTCATGACGTAGCAAACAACAAAGGACTACGTCTAATGTTAAAACTAAATTTGAAAATCATGAAGAAACTTTTAGTATTATCCATCATCTCAATGATGATTCTGACAACGAGTTGTATCACCACACGCTCCACTACAAAAATTAATAAAGTGGAAGTAGGTATGACAAAAAATGAAATTACAAAACTACTCGGCTCACCTTTGTTCAAGAACGGTGACATCAAAAGCGAGCAATGGGGATATCGGAAGCACATCGGTGAGATTACAGATCCCGAAGAGGTGATCTTCCTCGTGACTTTTGACGAAAATGGCGAAGTAGCCAGTTACGATACGATAAAGGAACATGGCCATCGTCAATTTTAAAACCCAACAAATTTGTATAGAGTTTTTTCTAAGCCCTCTACGAATGCTGTTTCAACACAGAGACGCAGAGGTACAGAGTTTTTCCAGGCCATATATAAAATATGGTGTGCAGCGAAGTAATTAATGGAAATTAATGAATTGATTACATGGTCATTCGTGTTTTTTTACACGAATGCTTGAAATATTATCATGAATGACCTTGAATGGTTGTTAATGATTGTTTTGTCTAAGGAATCTGGGAACAAAGGAATATATCGCCGCTTGCGGCGAAGTAATTTATGGTAATTCATGGATTAATTACATGGACATTCGCGTTATCTTTTTTTACACAAATGACCACGAATTTTTAACATGAATGAGCATGAATGGTTGCTACTCAACTTTTCCTTGGCTATTCGCATAGGATGACGGTTTTTCACAAAACAATCTTCACTATATTTGTGAATTCCAAAAGAATTGCATAATTTTGCAAACAAATTAGCGAGGCCTATGGTCATTGAATATGAAAAGAAGTATCTCGAAGAGTTGTATAATGATGGGAAATGCAAAAACAAGAAATATCGTTTTCAAACTCCTGTCGTTACGAAATACCAGAAGCGTATAGATACGCTTATGGCAGCAACACGAATAGAAGATCTGTTCGTTTTCAACTCACTCAACTTCGAAGCACTTGACAATGGCTACTACTCTATCCGAATAGACTACCACTATCGCCTGGAGTTCAAGATAAGAACAGAAGGAACAGAGCCTATAGTAACAATCTGCATTGTAACAGACATCACAAACCACTATCAATAAAGATATAAGTATGAACAGAATAACAACACATCCTGGTGCCATACTAAAAGAGGAACTGGAGGCAAGAGAAATTTCTCAGAAAAAATTCTCTGAACTGCTTTCCATTCCTTATACACGACTTAATGAAATACTGAATGGAAAGCGTCCTGTCACCACGGAATTCGCTCTGATGGTAGAGGCCGCACTTGGAATCAACCCGGAATTACTCATCAACATGCAGACTCGGTATAATATGTCTGTGGCCAAACAGAAGAAGAATTTTCTGGCAAGACTCATTGACATAAAAAAAGCATGTGCTGCCGTGTTTTAGAATTGTCTACACAAAGGCAAATTCATTGAAAAAGATACATTTACTTGCTTGTCTCAGAGAATTTGAGTAATTTTGTAAAGATTTTGGGGATGTGGGGTATCAACGCCCCCGGCTTCCTCTAATCGGACTCCTCCGGGGTTAGGTTTTTGGGTAGGAAATCAACGCCCCCCTACCCCCTCTAATCTTAGAGGGGGAGTTAGTTACCACGGCGAATGAGATATGAATCAATATTACTCAACTTTCTCAAGTAGAAAGGAGTGTAGAAGTGTGGGAGTATAGGAGTGTAGACATTACTCCTGTAAGTGACTGCCTCTTCTGACGATGAGCAATCAGTTCTATTGTCTAAACTTCTAATCTCCTAAACTCCAAAAGTTAAGCAAATACAAAACTTGAGCCAATATTAGAAAATACAATAACTGCACAATGAGAAAACTATTTTTCCTTACCGCTCTATTGGTTTTCGCCACCATGGCGGAAGCACAAGACAAACTGTATGCCAACGAGTTTCCGATAGGAGACGTGAAATTGTTGGACGGACCGCTGAAGAAGGCACGCGACCTGAACATCAAGACGCTGTTGCAATATGACTGCGACCGTCTGCTCGCCCCCTACCGCAAGGAGGCAGGACTTACCCCGAAAGCCAAGGCCTATCCTAACTGGGACGGACTCGACGGACATGTGGGAGGCCACTACCTCACCGCCATGGCCATCAATGCCGCCACTGGCAGCGACGAGTGCCGCCAGCGCATGGAGTATATGCTGAGCGAGTTGCAGGAATGTGCCGACGCCAACAACAAGAACCACCCCGACTGGGGACGCGGCTACGTGGGCGGCATGCCGGGCAGCGAGCGTGTGTGGACAGCCTTCAAGAAAGGAGATTTCGGACCCTACTTCGGAGCCTGGGCACCATTCTATAACCTCCACAAGATGTTTGCCGGACTCCGCGACTCATGGGTCTATTGCGGTAACGAACAAGGCAAGAAATTGTTTTTGGGCTTCTGCGACTGGGCCATTGACCTGTCAGCCGGTCTCTCGGATGCCCAGATGGAGCGCATGCTCGGCAATGAGCACGGCGGAATGAATGAGGTGCTGGTCGATGCCTATGCCATCACCAAGGACAAGAAATACCTCGATGTCGCCCGCCGCTTCTCCCACCACCGTCTGCTCGACCCCATGTCGCAACGGCAGGACTGCCTCGACAACATGCACGCCAACACACAGGTGCCCAAGGTGGTGGGCTTTGAGCGCATCTCTGAACTTTCAGGCGACGAGACCTACCATGACGCCAGCGCCTTCTTCTGGGACATCGTCACCGGTGAGCGCTCCCTCGCCTTCGGTGGTGACAGCCGCCGCGAGCACTTCCCCAGCAAGGATGCCTGCATGGACTTCATCAACGACATCGACGGACCAGAGACCTGCAACACCAACAACATGCTGAAACTCACCGAGGGACTGCACCGCCGCAATCCCGAGGCCCGTTTCGCCGACTTCTATGAGTTGGCCACTTTTAACCATATCCTCTCCTCACAGCATCCCGAGCACGGCGGCTACGTGTACTTCACGCCAGCCCGTCCGCGCCACTACCGCAACTACTCCGCGCCCAACGAGGCCATGTGGTGCTGCGTGGGTACAGGCATGGAGAACCACGGGAAATATGGGCAGTTTATCTATACGAAGAAAGCATCCAGCCTCTTTGTCAACCTGTTTGTCGCCTCTGAACTCAACTGGAAAGAGCGGGGCATCGTCCTGCGCCAGGAGACACAGTTCCCCTATGCCGAGACAAGCCGCATCACCATCGCCCAGGGCAAGGGAGCGTTTGAACTGCTCGTGCGCTACCCGAAATGGGTGAAACCCGGACAGTTTGAGGTGAAAGTGAACGGTCAGCCCGTCAGCATCGCCACCGGTCCCTCCTCCTATGTCTCCATCTCGCGCAAATGGAAGAAAGGCGACGTGGTCGACATCACCTTCCCCATGCACAACAGCATCATGTACCTGCCCAACGAACCGCAGTACATCGCCCTCATGCACGGCCCCATCATGCTGGGTATGAAGACCGACACCGAGGACCTTGCCCACCTCATCGCTGACGACAGCCGTTTCGGACAATATGCCGGCGGCAAGAAACTGCCCATCAACGAGGCCCCCATCCTCATCAACAACAACATCAACGATATCGCCAACCAACTGAAGCCGATTGCCGGCAAGCCCCTCCATTTTGCCCTCGACACCAAGATGGAGAACGCCATCCACAATGAGATACAGCCATTCTTCGAGATTCACGACTCCCGCTATATGATGTACTGGTTGGCCCTCTCAGAGGACAACTACAAGGGTTATCTCGACGGACTGGCCAAGGCCGAGAAGGAGCGCCAGGCATTGGAGGCCCGCACGGTGGACAAGGTGCAGCCGGGCGAGCAACAGCCAGAGACCGACCACAAGATGGAGACCGACCGCTCATATACCGGCAACTCCAATGACGTCTTCTACCGTGATGCCAGCGACGGTCACTATTTCAGTTACCTGATGCAGACAGGCGGCCAGACCGACCTCAGCCTGCGCCTCAAATACTGGGGAGTAGGTGAATGGAAGAGCCATGAGTTCGACATCTTCATCGACGATGTGCTGGTGAAGGAAGTCAACAACACGGGCAAATACCGCATCTCAGAGTTCAAATACGAAACCTATCCCATACCTGCCGACCTGCTGAAGGGTAAGTCTCAGGTGAGGGTGAAATTTGTCGCCAAGCCACGCAAGCAGATTGGAGAAATCTATGAAGTGAGACTGGTGAAAAATTGAAAATTGAAAATTGAAGATTGAAAATTGAAAATTGAAAATTGAAATCAACGCCCCCTGGCCCCCTCTAATCTTAGAGGGGGAGCAGAATACTCCCATTTCACCAGACATCTCTTACCATTAACATATCTCTTACCATTAACATATCTCTTACCATTAACATATAGGATTGGAGGTGGGGAGTCGGTTACTAATTAACAACAATAAAAGATCTGGCGCCAGGACAATCCTGACGCCAGATCTTTTGTTGTATTTGTTATGATTTTCAGATGCCGAAGGCCTCTTTCCATTTGATGAAATTCTCACGTTCAGCGCTTTCCTCTTTGGAGTCGGAAGCGACCACCTTGAGAATGAACTGGCTGATGGTGAAGAGGATTGCCTTGCGCTCATCCTCGTTGAATCCCTCAATCAGGTGCTCCGTGTCGGCGATGATGCCCTCGATGGTGTAGGAATGGTTGAGCGTGTCTCTCACATCCTCCTTCAGGCTGTCGCTGATTTCACCCACCTCAAGAATTCCCTCAAGGAAAGCATCGATGAAATGACGTTCACGCTGCTCAAAATGACCGTCGCAGTTGGCGAAGAACAGTCCTGCTTTCGCCATCAGTTTAATGGTTTCAATTACTTTTTCCATAGTTGTCAGTTGAAGGTTAGGTTAAACGGATTTTCCTGCCAGACCGATTGTCTTCAGCACACTCTCAGCCAGTCCGCCGAGATTGCCCATGTCGATGCCCAGTTTTCCAAAGATGCTGCCCAGTCCGCCGGCATCCTGTGCCTGCTGTTCCTTTTTCTTGGCCTTTTTCTTGGCAGAAGTAGTCTGGGCCGGTTCGTCCACATCGAAACCAGCCTTTTTCTTCATTTCCCTGACGATGTCATTCATGCTGCTGCCCTCCCGCTGAGCGGAAGAGGAGGTTTGGTTGGCCGAAGAGTTGGTCTGTTTGGTGGACGCCTTTCCGCCCATCTGCCTGCGCAGTTCTTCTGCCACATCACTCAGTCCGCCTGAGGAGGAACGTCCTGCCGTAGTGGTGCTGCCAGCGGACTGTCCGCCGCCCATCTTCTTTCGGATTTCCCTGACCACGTCGCCCATGCCTCCAGAGGATTCAGAGGAGGATTCAGAGGAGGGAGAAGAGGAGCCACCGCCCATCTGCTCTTGGACAGATTTGATGATGTCCTCCAGTCCGCCACCGGAACTGCCTTTCGACGACCCACCGCCGCCGAGGACCGAACCGAGCACTTCGCCCAGTCCGCCTTTTACGATTTCTTCAAAAAAACTTCCCATAAGATAATATTTTATTTTTGGAGATTAGGAGATTAGGAGATTAGGAGTTTAGGAGTGTAGGAGTTTAGACAATAGTCCTTTTGTAGGGGTTGCGTCGAAAACGCAACATACGGAGAAACTATTCTTCACTCTTCATTCTTCACTCTTCATTCTTCACTCTTCACTCTTCACTCTTCATTCTTCACTCTTCACTCTTCTTAATTTGTTTTATAGGCATAGTCGAGAGCAGCACCGATGGCGGTGCAGAACTGCGAGTACTTGGGGATGTGGAAATGCACATTGTAAAGGTTCTCCATCATGGGGAAGACATCGGCACATTGCGGCAGCAAGGTGAGGTTTCCGATCATGACGAATTCCGAGATGTCGCTGTTGAGCGCCGAGAGCACAGCCGCGCTTCCGATGGTCTGCAGGACGGTGTGGATGATGCCCACGGCGATGTCCTCTTTGTTGGCATCCGTCTTCGCCTTGCCGAAAAGCGAGGCGGTGACATCCATCGGCAGTCCTGGCAGCGGATGTGCGCTGATATCGCCAATCGTCAGGTCGATGTTGGAGATATCGCCCTTTTGGGCCAGTTCAGCCACCTGTTTGATGTCGGAGGTCTGGAGCAAGATGCGGGAGAGGCCCGCCAATGTGCCGCCACCCATACTGATACCGCCGATATGGCGGATGTCGTCGCCATCACACAGCACCAACGAGGTGCCGGTGCCCATGCTCACCACGATGATGCGGTCGAGGCCCGACTCAAACCGTGCGCCCAATCCATCTGCCACGAACTCATCCGCCCTGGAGGTGGGCAGACCATAGACAGGTTTTTCTATATAGGCGCTCCCCACACCGGTGAGCACCACCTGCTCCACATCAGACAGATCAACTTGGTTTTCATAGAGATACTTACCAAATGCTCCATAGAGCGAAGTGACGGGATCGGCCGCCGTGATGCGCATGGGAGAGACGACTTGCATGTCTCTCACACCCACGATCTTGGTCGTACTGATGCCCACATCAATTCCGATTACAATTCCCATAAGTCTGCGTTTTTTCAAGTAAAAAGTTTTTGCGCCACGAAGATACGAAAAAAACTGAGCGATTTGTTAAAATATATTATAAAAATGCTTAAATGTGTAAAGAATTCAACATTTATAAGTATTTTTGCCTAAAATCATTGAAAAACGATATTATTAACCTCAAACATTTGAACACTATGACGTACAAGATTGTAGACATTGAGGGCATTGGCCCCGTATACGCAGAAAAACTCATTGCCGCCGGCATCAACACCGACGCAGACCTTCTTGAGAAATGTGCCAAACCAGCAGGACGCAAGGAACTGGCAGAGGCAACCGGCATCTCACCGAAACTGATCCTCACCTGGACAAACCACTGCGACCTGATGCGCATCAACGGTGTGGGACCTCAGTTCTCCGAACTCCTCGAAGCAGCAGGTGTTGACACCGTGAAGGAATTCCGCAACCGCAATGCAGCCAATCTTCAGGCCAAACTGGAGGAAGTGAATGCAGAGAAGAACCTCACCAACCGTGTTCCCAGCCTCAAGGAGGTGGAGAAGATGATTGAGCAGGCCAAGGAACTTCCCCCAATGATGGAATATTAAGACACCCTCTTTTAGAGTGCAGCGTTCGTAAATGCTGACTTTACGAGCCAACCCCTTCCCCTCTCCCATGGCATTGAGAGGGGATTTTTTTGTTCATCCTAAAATCCGCAAGCAATCTCAATGACAATCTCAATTGCAGTAAAGAGCTTGAACACTATGCATCATGATAGTATGAGCGTGAATTTTGTCCGATTTGTGCACACCATCCCCTTACCCCACGATGCGACTTGAGGTAATACGCAGATTAAAACCATAAGGAACGGATTTTATCCGAATCCAGTTTTGAAAGGTCTTACATAAGCCCGATTTTCAGTATAGATATTCAGCACGTATTGCCTTGCTGTCATGATCCACTTGGCAGGTACGGAGATGAAGCTGAAGACAAAAGCCTTTATGCGACTCGTTTCCTTGAGCCCAAAAGCCTTGGTGTCAAGCCTGCTCATGATGGTCTTATAGAAATTGTGTATCAATGCAGTAAGCAGAAGAAAGACAGTATTCTCCGCCATGAATGACTTGGGGAGCCTGCTCCAACCGAATCCGTTGTTCATATCATCGAATATACGCTCTTTGCCCCCACGCTTGTTGTAAAATTCGACGATGTCTCTTGTTGATGAGTCGTAATCGTTGGTAAGAATGCATCTGTAGGTGTATTCACCTTCCCACAAGTCAAGCTCTCCATCCATGCGCTTTTGTCTCTGAATGACAAGACGATAGCACTTGCCTTCCCATTTTTCAACGAGAATGGAATTGAGTTCAAACTGGATGCCGTTGATTTCCTCCGTCTTCCATCCCCTCAGTGCAAACAAGTCATCGTAGAGCGAACTGCATCTGTTGGCGCGGATGTAGAAGTGCGTGCAATGCTTCTCTATCTCACTGACAATTTCCTTCGAGCACGAACCACAGTCGGCTCTGAAGCGATTCACACGG
>JAEEGF010755917.1_pt1 | contig 55966 bp, 44 predicted proteins | sample 9134171 | NCBI WGS metagenome assembly JAEEGF01 (sample SAMN16246542, study PRJNA631951) | gut metagenome | biome: gut microbiome; feature: rumen; material: AP-attached | host: Bos | place: Iran: Karaj | collected 2018-10 | reverse complement strand
CGTCATAGACATCATGGAGGATCAAAAGAATATCACGGATATGGGTGGAACGATGAGATTAGGAGCTTATGACTGTCAATTAGCAGAAGGCAGCAAGACTGCAGAAGCATACACAGCGGCAGCAAATTCTTCACTCTTCACTCTTCACTCTTCACTTACAATTCAGGAAAGGCACAGACACCGCTACGAATTCAACAACAAGTATAAGGAGGAGTACGAAGCAAAGGGTATGAAATGCGTGGGCATCAACCCTGCAGCAGACCTTGTAGAGATAGTCGAGATCCCAGAGAAGAAGTGGTACATAGGAGCACAGTTCCATCCCGAATACAGCTCTACCGTGCTGCATCCTCACCCACTGTTTATGAGTTTTGTGAAAGCGTGTTTGGGATAATAATAATTCTTCATTCTTCACTCTTCATTTATAATATATGGAACAACTAAAGCATGAATGCGGTGTGGCATTGGTTCGCCTACTGAAACCGCAGAGCTACTATAACCAGAAATACGGCACGCAATCCTACGGCCTGAACAAACTCTATCTGATGATGGAGAAGCAGCACAACCGCGGTCAGGAAGGTGCAGGTATTGCCTGCGTAAATATGGACGCAGCAGCAGGAACGGAATACATGTTCCGCGAGAAAGCACTGGGCAAGGACGCCATAACAGAGATTTTTGATAGGGTAACCCCTCTCCAACTCCCCCGAGGGGGAGCGGATGATGCTCAGGAAGCCTCCCCTCGGGGAGGTTGGTGGGGGTCCCAACTCTACATGGGCCACCTCCGCTACTCCACCACGGGCAAGAGCGGCCTGCAGTACGTTCACCCCTTCCTGCGTCGTAACAACTGGAGGGCCAAGAACCTGTGCCTCTGCGGCAACTTCAATATGACAAATATCGACGAGATATTCGATAAGATTATCCAGCAGGGCCAGTCGCCACGTATCTACAGCGACTCGTACATCACACTGGAACTGATGGGACACCGTCTGGACCGCGAGGTGGAGCGCTGCTTCGTCGAGGCCAAGGAGAAAGGCCTGACAAACACAGACATCACCCGCTACATCGAGGATAACGTGCAGATGGCCAATGTGCTGCGCACCACGATGGCCGACTACGATGGCGGCTATGTGATGTGCGGTATGACGGGCTCTGGCGAGATGTTTGCCATGCGCGACCCCTGGGGCATCCGTCCCGCCTTCTTCTACAAGGACGATGAGGTGATTGCCGTTGCCAGCGAGCGTGCTGTGCTGCAGACCACCTTCGACCTCACTTGCGAGGATGTTCAGGAACTCCCTGCCGGCAAGGCACTGATTATCCACAAGGACGGCACATCAGCCCTTGAGACCATCCTCGAAGCCAAGCAGCAGGCACGCTGCTCGTTCGAGCGGATATATTTCAGCCGCGGTTCCGATCGCGACATCTACCGCGAGCGCAAGCAGCTGGGAGAGCAGCTAACCGAGCCCATCCTGAAAGCCATCGGCAACGATACCGAGCATACCGTATTCTCCTTTATCCCCAATACCGCCGAGGTAGCCTTCTACGGCATGGTGGAAGGGCTGCGCGACAAGGGATTCAACGTGCGCAGCGAGAAGGTAGCCTGGAAGGATATCAAGTTGCGTACGTTCATCACAGAGGCCGGTTCGCGCAACGACCTTGCCTCGCACGTCTATGATATCACCTACGGATCGCTGAGGGAGAACGTAGACAACCTGGTCATCATCGACGACTCCATCGTTCGCGGCACGACGCTCAGGGAGAGCATCTTCAAGATTCTGGACCGCCTGCACCCCAAGAAGATTGTCATGGTCAGCAGTTCGCCCCAGATCCGCTACCCCGACTACTACGGAATAGACATGGCACGCCTGGAGGAGTTCATAGCCTTCCGTGCCACCATAGCCCTGCTGACAGAGCGCGGCCTGTGGCAGCTGGTCAACGACACCTACGAGGCCTGCTATGCCGAGCTGCGCAAGCCGAAGACCGAGCAGCGCAACTGCGTCAGCGCCCTCTACAAGCCCTTCACCGTGGACGACATCAACCGCAAGATGGCCGAGATGCTGCGTCCCGTAGGCATGAAGGCACCCGTGGAATTCGTTTTCCAGACCATCGAAGGCCTGCATGCTGCCTGCCCCGACCATCAGGGCGACTGGTACTTCACCGGCCAGTACCCCACCCCAGGCGGCAACAAGTTAGTGAACGAAGCTTTTGTGAATTACGTTGAACAGAATTTAAAGCTACAAAAATAAGATATGAAGAGAGAAGCAAGATTGATTTTGGATAACGGAACAGTATTCTGCGGCTGGTCGTTCGGTGCAGACGTGGATACAGTTGGCGAGGTGGTTTTCAACACAGCCATGATGGGCTACCCCGAGAGCCTTACCGACCCCAGCTATGCAGGACAGATACTGGTAACAACCTTTCCCCTGATAGGTAACTACGGCGTGCCAGAGACAGGCGGTCAGCCGTTGCCTACATTCATGGAAAGCGATAAGATACACGTCAAGGGCCTCGTCGTTGCCGACTACAGCCAGGAGTACAGCCATTGGAACGCCAAGGAGTCGCTCAGCAGCTGGCTCAGGCGCGAAGGCATTCCGGCCATCTCAGGCATAGACACCAGAAGACTCACCAAGCTGTTGCGCGAGCACGGCGTGATGAGGGGGCGCATAGAAATAAATGAAGAGTTAAGAGTGAAGAGTGAAGAATTATCCGATTATGGAAGCATCAATTGGGTAGAGAAGGTAAGCTGCAAGGAAGTTATCACCTACAAACCAGACCCCACGGCGGTAGCAAATTCTTCACTCTTCACTCTTCATTCTTCACTCAAGCGCGTAGTGCTTGTAGATTGCGGCGTCAAGGCCAATATCATCCGATGCCTGCTGAACAGAGGTGTGGAGGTTATCCGCGTGCCTTGGGACTACGACTTCAACCAGTTGGAGTTCGACGGCCTCTTCCTGGCCAATGGTCCCGGCGATCCCGAGCAGTGCAGCAAGACGGTCGAGCATATACGCCAGTTCCTCAGCAACAAGGAGGTGAAGCCCCTGATGGGTATCTGCCTGGGCAACCAGTTGCTGGCCCGTGCCGCAGGCGCCAAGACCTATAAGCTGAAGTACGGTCATCGTAGCCACAACCAACCGGTTCAGCAGGTAGGCACGACGAAGTGCTACATCACAAGCCAGAATCATGGCTATGCTGTTGATGCCAGCACCCTGCCCGCCGACTGGGAACCACTCTTCGTAAACATGAACGACGGCTCCAACGAGGGAATCCGTCACAAGACCAACCCATGGTTCTCTGCCCAGTTCCATCCCGAAGCCTGCTCAGGCCCCACAGATACCGAGTGGATGTTCGATGAGTTTGTGAAAACCCTGAACGGTCAGAAAGGCCAGTTAAGCGAAGAAATCTCAACTACAGATAAAGATTCTTCACTCTTCACTCTTCACTCTTCACTTCCCAAGAAGGTCCTCCTTCTTGGTTCCGGTGCCCTGAAGATTGGTCAGGCAGGAGAGTTCGACTATAGCGGAGCACAGGCGCTCAAGGCGCTCAAGGAAGAGGGCGTAGAGAGCGTGCTCATCAACCCCAATATCGCTACCGTCCAGACCTCAGAGGGCGTGGCAGACAAGGTTTACTTCCAGCCCGTAACACCCGAGTTCGTAGAGCGTGTCATCGAGAAGGAACGCCCAGACGGCATCCTGCTCAGCTTCGGCGGACAGACCGCCCTGAACTGCGGTGTAGAATTATATCAGAAAGGTGTTCTGAAGAAATATGGCGTAAAGGTGTTGGGAACACCCGTACAGGCCATCATAGATACCGAGGACCGCGACCTCTTCGTCAAGAAGCTGGACGAGATTGGCGTCAAGACCATCAAGAGTCAGGCCTGCAGCACCAGAGAAGAAGTGCGTCAGGCAGCAGCAGAGCTGGGCTATCCCGTCATCCTGCGTGCCGCATACGCACTGGGCGGCTTAGGTTCCGGTTTCTGCGACAACGAGGCCGAGTTGGAGGCACAGGCCGAAGAGGCCTTCTCATTCTCGCCCCAGGTATTGGTAGAGAAATCCTTGAAGGGATGGAAGGAGATAGAGTACGAGGTAGTGCGCGACCGTTACGACAACTGTATCACCGTCTGCAACATGGAGAACTTCGACCCCCTCGGCATCCATACCGGCGAGAGTATCGTTGTGGCTCCCAGCCAGACCCTTACCAATAGCGAGTATCATAAGCTGCGTGCCCTTGCCATCAAGATTATCCGCCACATCGGCATCGTTGGCGAGTGCAACGTACAGTATGCCTTCGACCCCAACTCAGAGGATTACCGCGTCATAGAGGTCAACGCCCGTCTGAGCCGTTCATCGGCTCTCGCCAGCAAGGCAACAGGCTATCCCCTGGCCTTCGTAGCTGCCAAGTTGGGTTTGGGCTACGGTCTGTTCGAGCTGAAGAACTCCGTCACCAAGACCACCAGCGCCTTCTTCGAGCCCGCTCTGGACTATGTGGTATGTAAGATTCCACGTTGGGACCTCTCCAAGTTCCACGGCGTGAACCACGAGCTGGGTTCCAGCATGAAGAGTGTGGGCGAGATCATGGCCATCGGCCGCACCTTCGAAGAGTCCATCCAGAAGGGTCTGCGTATGATTGGTCAGGGCATGCACGGCTTTGTGGACAACCATATAAATGAAGAACTAAGAATTAAGAATGAAGAATCGTCTGCGGATGGGATGGCGGTAGCAAATTCTTCACTCTTCACTCTTCATTCTTCACTTAGTCATCCGACCGATACCCGTATCTTTGTCATAGCCAAGGCCATGCTGATGGGTTATACCGTAAATCAGATTCATGATCTCACCAAGATCGACCGCTGGTTCCTGCAGAAGCTGAAGCATATCATCCAGATCAACGACCGCCTGCGCGAGTATTCTCATCTGGCAGATATGTACACCTTTATGGAGCCCCTCGAGCTGCTGGAGTACATCGAGGAGCCCGAGTTTGCCTCCCTGCTGCACGAAGCCAAGGTCTATGGCTTCTCCGACTTCCAGATTGCTCGCGCCATCGGATTGGGCGAGTGCGACATGAACATGGAGAAGGCAGGCCTCATCATCCGCAAGTGGCGCAAGGATCTGGGCATCAAGCCCTACGTGAACCAGATAGACACCATGGCGGCAGAGTATCCTGCCCAGACCAACTACCTGTATCTGTCGTACGTATAACAATAAGGTAACAGCAATATCACAGGGCGGATAGCAACGGAAAACGTTGTTATCCGCCTTTTTTTGTTGCAACACATATCATTATGACAACGGAAAATGATATAATTATTGCTTTATGTCAACAAATATTGCATTTTATATATAAATATGTATCATAAAAACTTGTCAATATTTACAGAATGATATATCTTTGCACGGAAATTGTATAAAACCGTAACATTATGTGTGGAATTGTAGCCATATTTAACATCAAACAGCAGTCTCACGAACTGAGAGAAAAAGCATTGCGTATGAGTCAAAAGATCCGTCATCGCGGGCCAGACTGGAGTGGAATCTATTGTGGAGGCTCAGCCATCCTGGCACACGAGCGACTCAGCATCGTGGACCCCGAGAGCGGCGGTCAGCCCCTCTTCTCGCCCGACCACAATCAGGTACTGGCCGTGAACGGCGAGATATACAACCATCAGGAAATCCGCCGTCGCTATGCCGGACAGTACGAATTCCAGACGGGCAGCGACTGCGAGGTTGTTCTGGCGCTGTATAACAGCCTCACCCCTAACCCCTCTCCAAAGGGCGAGGGGAACCTTCTCACTCACGAACAGATTTGTGGGATGCTGGAGAGTTTGTCAGGTATCTTCGCCTTCGCCCTCTACGACGAGGAGCGCGATGCCTTCCTCATAGCCCGCGACCCCATAGGCGTCATACCACTCTATATAGGTTATGACAGCGACGGCACCGTGTACATAGCCTCCGAGCTGAAAGCCCTCGAAGGCCAGTGCGAACGTTACGAACCCTTCCCCCCGGGACACTACCTTTGGAGTGAAGAGTTAAGAGTGAAGAGCGAAGAACGAAGAGTTAAGAGTGAAGAATTAAAATTACCAAACAAGATCGAAAGTAAATCTGATTCTTCATCCTTCATTCTTCATTCTTCATTAAAACGCTATTATCGTCGGGACTGGATGCAGTATGATGCTGTGAAAGATAACCCTGCCAGCGTTGATGCCATTCGTGACGGTCTTACAGCTGCTGTGAAGCGCCAGCTGATGAGTGATGTCCCCTATGGCGTGCTGCTCAGCGGCGGTTTGGATTCCAGCGTCATCTCAGCCATTGCCGAGAAGTTCAGCGAGCACCGTATCGAGGACAACTCCCAGACCCGTGCCTACTGGCCCCGTCTGCACTCCTTTGCCGTCGGCCTGAAGGGTGCCCCCGACCTTGCCAAGGCCAAGATGGTAGCCGACCATATCGGCACCGTGCACCACGAGATCAACTACACCATCCAGGAAGGCCTCGATGCCATCCGCGATGTCATCTACTTCATCGAGACCTACGACGTCACCACCGTCCGTGCCTCCACCCCTATGTATCTGCTGGCCCGCGTCATCAAGTCCATGGGTATCAAGATGGTCCTCTCGGGCGAGGGAGCCGACGAGATCTTCGGTGGTTACCTCTATTTCCACAAGGCCCCATCCGCCAAGGACTTCCACGAAGAGACCGTTCGCAAGCTCTCCAAGCTCTATCTCTACGACTGCCTGCGTGCCAACAAGAGCCTCTCCGCCTGGGGCGTAGAAGGCCGTGTACCCTTCCTCGACAAAGAGTTCCTGGACATTGCCATGCGCACCAACCCAGAGGCCAAGATGTGTCCGGGCAAGACCATGGAGAAGAAGATTGTCCGCGAGGCCTTTGCCGATATGCTGCCCGAGGCCGTTGCATGGCGTCAGAAAGAGCAGTTCAGCGACGGCGTAGGTTACAGTTGGATAGACACCCTTAAGCAGATCACCTCCGAGGCTGTCAGCGATGAGCAGATGGCCCATGCCGCCGAGCGGTTCCCCATCAATCCGCCCAAGAACAAAGAGGAGTACTACTACCGCTCCATCTTTGCCGAGCACTTCCCCAGCGATAGTGCAGCCAAGAGCGTGCCCAGCGAAGCCTCTGTAGCATGCTCCACCGCCATAGCCCTGGAGTGGGATGCCGCCTTCAAGAATATGAACGACCCCAGTGGTAGAGCCGTCAAGGGCGTACACGAACAGGCGTATTAGGTCAGACCTTAGGCGTTTGAGAGCCAATAGCCAAACAAAAAGCCTGCTTTATGAGCAGGCTTTTTGCTTGTTTAGATGCCTCTCATGCAAGAGGCGGTTCCCAGTGCTGTGATAGCTGCCGTTATGATGCTCGCTATCAGTTGGAGGATAGCCCTCCACGTTTCTTTACTTTTCATATTCTTTTAATGGTTAAAGGTTAGGAGCCTCACCCCCCGCCCTCTCCGAGGAGAGGGAGCTGAGGTTATGAGGACTTTGTTAAATTGTTAATAATCTTTTTGCTTTCCCCTCTCCTCGGAGCGACTGGGGCCTTTAGAGGAGCCACTGAATGTGGCTCCGGCCCCACAAAGGGGAGTGAATCCCCATTCACGACGGGGTTCAGGGTTAGGGGTGAGGCTTCTTTACTCATCCCCGTCGTCGTTGCCGCCGCCGTTGCCGCCGCCTGTGTTACCACCTGTGTTGGTGCCTCCGCCAGTGTTGGGGTTATCGCTACCCTCGGGGTCTTCCACCACACCGGGATCGGAGCTCGTTACGCGCTTCACCTCGTTGCCGTTGCGGTCGTAGCAGGTGATTTGGATGCTGGTATCGGCCAGCTCCTCCTTCAGGTCCACGTCGGGCGTGAAGATGATACGACGGCTCTTGATCAGTGAGGTCTTCACCTCGTTCACGTTGGCCACACTCTTGGCGCGGAGGCCGAATCGCATGCTACCCAGTCCGGGGATTGCCACGCTGTGACCTTCTGTGGCCCATGCCTTGATAACCTCGCCAGCTGCATCCCAGCATGCCTGCATAACACCTCTGTTAATTCCACTGCGAAGGGCAGCTTCCTTGATGACCTTGTCCTGGTTAAGGGTTGTGTACAACTCAGGCATCATGATGTAGCGGTAAGTACCTGCGAATGTGCCAATCTTCTGTAGTTTCTCGTTTGCTTTTACTTTCAGCATAATTGTTTAGATTTGATGGTTAATAAATTTAGTTTACGGTTTACCGTTTACCGTTTACGGTTGTCAAGTCAGGAATGTAAAATAATTTTCAATTTTCAATTTTCAATTCTCAATTAAAATTTTTCTCTCACGAGTGAAAAAATTTCTTAGTGCACGTGGGAATTTTTTCCGCCTCGTGTGGGAGTAATTTTTATCCCTTTCTTTTGACACTGCAAAGGTACGACAATAAATGGGCGATGTCCAAATAATTTGCACCATTCGCCTGATAAAATGTGTTTTTCGTGCTCAGTTTTCCACATTTCGATTTTGGGTACATGGAGACGATTCCTCAGTTTCTTCAGTTGACAGTTGACAGTTTCCAAAAAAGAGAGAAAAAGTTCACTACTATATATTATATTATATATATAATATAATATATAGTAGTACCTGAATCTCCAGTTCTTGACAGAAACTGTCAACTGTCAACTGTCAACGATGAAGTGCCTCACTTACCTGTCTTTTCCTGAATACGGTTGACTCTTTCTGAGCGTTTTTTGTTAATTATTGTTTAATATACTGATTTAGTTGACTTTCTTTACTGAAGAAGTTGACTCTTTTCCTGTTCCGGTTGACTCTTTTCCCAGATATGTTGACTTTACGCTGATTCAGTTGACTTTTTCAGCTAAAACAGTTGACTCCGTACTGATTTGGTTGACTCCTTCCTGGCCCACAGGCATTTCTGTCCCCCTGTTCCTTGTGTACTTGCGAGGGGACTTTCATGCCAATGCTGGCATGCGGACGCTGCTCGTTGTAGAACTGTATGAAGCCTCCAATACGTTCTTTCGCGTTCTGGTGGTTCTTGAAGCGGTGCTCACGATAGATGACCTCAGTTTTGAGTATTCCGTTTACACGCTCTGCAATGGCGTTGTCCGTAGGCTTGTAGTCCTCTGTCATCGAGATTCTGATACCATACTTCCTTAGTTCGTCCGTATAGGCATTACAACAGTACTGTACGCCTCTGTCTGAGTGGTGGATGAGTCCTTGGAGCCCGTCGGCCGTCACCGTTCCGATGGCCATACGGAGAGCCTCCAGCGTGTATTCCGCCTCCAGCGTCTCTGACAGGCACCAGCCCACTATCTTATGCGAATAGGCGTCTGTCACCAGGTGCAGGTAGCTGCATCCGTCTACCAGGTCTATGTACGTAATGTCGCTTACCCATAGCTGTGTGGCCTGCGTAGGCACAAAGCCGCGGATGAGGTTCTTGTACTTGCGGAAACGATGGTTTGAGTTTGTCGTGTGACGAGGCTTCGGGCGTTTCTGCAACAGTTGGAAATCGCGGAGCAGATGAAGGAAGGCGTCACGCCCAGGCACCCAGTCAGACAAGAACATACGCTTTATCATTAGCCACAATTTGTAATATCCTATGCCGGGATCCAACGTGCGGATTTCCTTGACAGCATCCACGATGCGTATCACACGCAAGACGTATTCCTGGTCACGTTGTATATTCTTATAATAAGCCTGTTTGCTTCGGCCAAGCAGACTGCAAGCGTATTTGACGGTAAAGTCTTCTTGCTCGCACAGGCGGTCTACTGCTTGGCCCCAGCTTTTTTTCTTACAGGGATGCCCTGTTCTTCGGCTATGTCTATCAGCACATTCAGAGCGTGATTACGGTCGCGCTCAAACTTCAGCTCTCTCTCAAGCTTGCAGAGCTGCTTCTGAAGCTGCTCAATGGTTGCCGACTGATCTACCAGAGGAACCGTTTCTGAGGACTTCCTTCCTTCTGCCATAACTAGCGTACTTGCGTTTACCGGTGGCAAACTTACACATTTTGTCTCAATTTCGTGCGGTGTCAGGTAACAATTTACCCAATTACTTACACTTTGAACACTCGGCAAGCCATATTTCATGGCTATATCCTGTCTCTTGACTCCTGTCTGCAGATATTCAACTGCAACGGCACGCTTGAAGGCGCGTGCAAAACTTTGGCCTCTTCTCATAACATTCTTTAACCTTTAAGAGGCTCTTCGGGAGTCAACCTATTTCAGTACAAGACACATTCTTTGCTTTTAGAGAGATAAATATACTCGATTGCTCTCACTTAACCGCAACCTTTTTCCCATTCCGGATATAGATGCCCTTCTGTGGTGCTCTCAGCAGTTGGCGGCCTTGCAGGTCGAAAATGGAATTGATATAACGAGAAGGTTCAAGGGAGCTACATATGGAGGTTGGATTATTTCCCCTACATTCCAGCGTCACATATTCTTGACCAGGCATTCCCACTTGGTAAGTGCCAGCCTTGAAACCCGGGATACGGATACTAAAGCGAATCAGTTTCTCGGGGAATGCTCTTTGTTGTTTAAGTTTGATGTTTACACAATTGCCTGCAATTAGACACTCCGCATAGAGAAGCCTAAAATGTGAAACTGGATTTTGAATACCATTTACACACAGCGTATCAGCATCGAACAGAAAATTCAGAAAAGGTTCTTCATCTTGGACATATTCAGAGTTCGTAACCAGCATAGCTTTATAGTCTTCCTCATCAATGTTGGGCATGACAGTCATGTTTTCTGGTGAAGCCACACAGACCCTTGCATATAGAGGTTTTTTGTTAAGTTGGCTAAAAGGCTTTATCTTTTCGGCTATATACATTGGAAGTACACCCCAATTTAAAGAGCCGATACCCTCCACCCAAAGATCTTTTTCTCCTGTAGTGGTTGATACTAACTCCAAAACTTTCGGTTCTGAATAGAAATAATGACACATTACATTACAACATCCGATGGTTGTCCATTTGTCATCATATTTATCTTTAAGAAATCTAGTACCAGTTACACGGAATCTTTCACCTTTGCCATCAACAAACTCGTCACCAGTTTGCAGCCCATAATCTACAATCAGAACTTCCTCCTTTTCTCCTTTAGGAATACAAAACACTTTATCACCATCCTGACGGTATAGTAGCGTATCAATGAATTCTGTCTTCCCATATGGTTGTCCCCATGCGTATAGTCCTATGCCAGTGAGTAAATCATCTCTTGTTTCATAATAAAAACGCATCATGCCATACTTAATTTCATTTACTGTGCTATCCCCGAGGATCTTATAAGTCAAATTATAGAAATCGTTCTCAGTTGTATGATAATTCGTGTGCCAAAAAGCCGGGAATTTCGCATTTTCACTTTCTTGGGGCCATACAATAATAGTTGGGTAACCAGGGACTGCAAATGGCAGTTCATCCCCTATGATATTGCTTAAACAGAGAAATGTATATATATAATAGAAAAGCAAACGTTTCATAGTTCTACCTGTTTGTGAATTTAAAGTTTTTGTCTATTCGGGTATTAGGACGCAATTCGAGTCGTTTCCCTTGGATAGTAATATGTGCATTTTGTATATTTACATTACCAATTGGTTTCGATGGTGTTACGTTTTTACCCACATATATATTATTACCTTTGTATACTCTCGTTTCATTTTGTATGTCCTCGTTCTGGATATATATATCTTTCGTATAATCCCATATATAAGGCACATAGTTGTGTCTATCTAGACAAATTATAAGACTATCCGACGGATTAGCATATCCTGCATAGTTTCCCTTATACGATTTTACATCCTCTGTTACCTTATCGTAAAATGTTATTGTGCAATCTCCGTCTTCAATAAACACAAAGATACTATCTCCCCGTGAGAAAATTGAAGGTTCTGCAAATTTTTTTGGCGTATCTGTGTATATTTGCATTGAAGGATCTCCAAAACAATGGAAAATTTTCTGTGTAATGGTTGACCAATAATCATTATTCCAACCATATGTTTCCCTCATTCTTTGCAACCCATGATCAAGAATGGGTCCTAGTTCATATATTGGAGAATGAGATACTGGGTAATAAGATGTAAAATAATATGTGGGTTGTAGGTTAGGCCAAATAGCATCAAACATTCCTAATGCCATTGCGTCGTTATAACCAGAGAAACTTGTTTCTGTTGCTGCAAAGATACCAGAACAGCCACCATTAGTTTTTTTTAGAAAGGCCTCCGCAAAACAATCTATGTTTGTGTTATATTTACCTGTTTTACAGTTTAAGCTAAAAACAACAGGCAACCTATTACCATTCTGAAGTTGATTTACATCACTTGTTTTAAAAGACGGATGATACCAGCCATCTGATTCACCATGATCTCTGTGTAAAGCATAAAACACGCCATTGTTGATATAATATGCAATCCTATAATAATTTCCATTCCACGAGAAATTACTAGGTTGCAACTCGTTAGGCAAAAGAAGTCCGTTACCATACTCACTACTCCAATATAATGTGTTTATATTTGAAGTACGAACATACTGTCGACGAACTTGATAACCGAGCATTAATAGATGTTCGCGAATATTCTCGGATGTTAATACAAAACATCTGTCTTCATAACCATCTATATGTGCGGAGTCTGTGTCCTGAAATTCTGCACAGTTTAGTCCTGTATGATAGAAATCATCATTAATCACGGGATTTTTCTCATATTGGATGATTTTATCAAGAACCCTAACTACTTGTTGCGTACTATCAGCAGGAATTCTTCCACGAAAGAATTTTGGTACTCCAGCAGTAGGTTGCCCATACTCAAAATCTGAAACAGCATGTGCTGTTACAAGCACATTATTACTCCAATAATTATATGTGAATGCATTGCCCGGAACATCATCATTTCCTCCAACAATTAAGACATAATGCAAATCCATTACATCAAGAAATTCATCTATGAATTCCATGACATGTTCTGTTGTCCATTCCCCCTTTGGTAATGTTAGTGTATAAACATTATTACCCTTTAAACGCTTCCATTTCGCAAATTCTTGAATTGCATTCCAATATTCACTTATGCTTATGATTAAATAATTACTCAAATTAGGGACGCAATGCCATATTGAATCACCTACTAAACGTGAAGGACTAGAATGCGCTGCATAATTCAATGTTACATTTGAAAGGAAAGTACTTATCAAATCTGATTTGCTGAACGGACTATTACCTTTTGAACAACTCTCTACATTATCTGGAACAAAAGTTACTTTGTACTTAATTTCTGTATATGCTCGGACTTTATGCTGACTATAATTATACTTTATAGGAATTGTTGTAACACGCAGCAAGCCTACATCCCGATAGACTGAGGAAGGTCCATATTTCAAAACACTATTTGGGAAGTTACCGGCATAAGGAATTATGCTGTCTATTGCTATTGCAGAACCGTCATCTGGAGGATTAGGGATGGCCGGAGATAAAACAAAGGTCGTATCTCTATATATCGCATTCAACATTTTTACCTGTGCCTTATATCCTGCAGGGATATAGAACATATCTGTGCGAAAAGGAACAGCAGGTTCACCAGACGTATCATTAATGCCAAAACCCATGTATTTCCAAAAAAAACTTCCAGGAACAAGATGATTCGGCTGTATAATAGGATCTTTAAAATTATATGTGACGATTACACCGTCAGCAACATTCTCTATTACTCGATCTGGCAAGAAGTCATTATTTGATAATGCAACTATTGGGATTAACCAGACGAGAAGCAAAATCTTAAACGTTTCTTTCATGGCAGCATCACTTTACTTTTCCACAATCATTCTCCTGGTCACTACCACCTTGCCATCTACAACAAGTGTATAGATGTACATGCCTGCACCAAGTTCGCTGGCATAAACGGTAATGTTGGTCTCGCCACGCTCATTTACCTGTACGTTCTTTACCTGCTTGCCACTAAGGTCGTAAATGAAGATGTTGGCTTTCTGAGTCTTCTCTGGGATATTAAGGCCAATAACTGTGCTCTCACTGAACGGATTAGGCTTGTTCTGGTCCATTCTGACGATATCGACATCTGGAACAGCTTCTTCAAGGGCTGTTGTCGCAGCTTTCGCCCTCTTTGTTTGTTTCTGCGTACCCACTGTTCTTCAAGCGCTACGACCTTGGCAGAGAGTTCCTTGATACTCTGAACTAATAGCGGAACCATCTCTACATAGTTTATACTGGTATTACCGTTAGCATCTTCATAAACCAATTCTGGATATACTGCTTTTAGCTGTTCGGCATCAAGGCCGTACTGGACAGGAGACAAATACTGTTCGGGCATAGCCTCTTCCTCCTCCCTTTCTTCAGTTTCTACTTCTGGAATAATCCTCTGGAACTGTATAGCCTGTACGCTACTTAGTTTGTCTGCCACACTTTCGCCTCTGTCTGACAAGGATGTTGTTCCATTTTGCCCGGAGGGTGAAGGGCTGGCAGACGGGCTCAGGAGCGTGGCATAAATACCATTTGTTACGCGAACTTTACCATAGAAGTACCCTGCGTAGCGTCCGGAGTAAGCAAAGCTTGGCATCTCTGACCCTTCTGCTCCATATATACCTGCAAAGTTTACGCAGGGATATAGACTTGAAGAGCTATACCCTCCCATGACACCTATGGCAGAATAGCAGCGACCCGCGGCCCCCAACAGACCGATAGCCCTTTGAGAGGTGGTGGTATTATTACTGCTTATTGCTCTTGCCCATCCGCCAAAACAGTTCCCAGTGGAATAATTATTTACTGTGGTGTAATGGCCATATGTTGTATTGGTGGTGTTTAAACCATTGTGAATCTTCATTCCATATTGTTTTGTCGTAGAAGTACAATATAAATTATATATAGAGTCTCCGTCTCCACCAATAGCAAGACGTGACTTAGGCGCCTCCGCACCAATTCCTACATGTCCTAACGAATCGACCACCAACTGCGCGTTAGTATTCACGGTTGCAACAGCAACAACTAAAGCTAGAAAAATTTTTCTCATAATATCCGATAGTTTAAGGTTCGATAAATATGATTCTTTGGCGCAAAGATAGGATGATTTCGGCAAAGATGCAAGGAAATACGAGTAAATCTGTCTTGCAAAATTATTTCATAGTAGAAAGAAATGCAGATATTATTTTTACATATTTACAAATTATTGTACAAAGACACTTGCTTATAACACGGATATTTGCTATCTTTGCATTACATATCAACACCAACCATATATACAAATTAACATGACAAAGGTAAGGCTGAAATTCAACTTGTTGTTTAATAGAATATAATCGCAGATCGGGCCAGAAGACTGGCAGGAAAATGGCATTTCGTTACACAAACGAGATGCTTTTTTTGCCTCTTTCCAGCCCACACTATTTAAAATTAAAATAGCCGTAATTTGGCATGCCATTGTGGCGGACAAGGCATTAGCCCCCTACAGGGGCGATGTGTGTGTGGACCTAATCAATTGATAGGGGCAAGACCCTGTCCTAGGTTATATGACCCTTTCAGGGTCTCTACACTCTGAGCTCAATGGCAAACAAAAAGCCTGCTCGAATCATGCCATTGCTGTATTACATCCTAGGAAAGAAACGCCTCTATAAGTTGATAGCCAAAGGAGAATATGATGCTGCCATAGGCTATGAGCATCTGATAAAGGACTTCCCTGAAGTAGAGAGCGTCAAGAACGACGAGAAACGGCACGGAGATATAGTTTCCGGGCTACTGGAATAACCTCTACATCACGCCACCAGAATCTACCATTCCTCCAAAGGAGTGAAAACACAGATTGTTTTGAGATTGCACAACCCCAATTTTAAAGGGGGCGAATTCGCCCCCCATTTGGCCGAAGCTGGTAGTAATGACTGTCAACTGTCAACGATGAAGTGCCTTACTTACCCACTCAAATAAGGTGCGTCAATACGAGACAATCACCTTGCCATTTTGGATATAGATTCCCTTCTGCGCTTTTGTCAAACGCTGACCTGAGAGATTGAAGATTAAATCAGAATGATTCTTACAATTCACTTCTTCATCTCTCAATTCATTAATTCCCGTTGCATCCTGAAAAAGCGTCAAAACATCAGTTTCTGTGATTTTATTTATTATTTCTATGCTTTTTTTATTCTGAAGGATCATTTGACTTTGATGTGTACGGAATAGAAACAGACTTTGAGAGCTTTCCCAGAGAGTTCTGTACTGGTTCCACAAATCGCCGTTTTTAACATCTCCCCACCCATATGCTATATGTCCGTTTGCAATGGGTGTCCGCTCACCATTTAACAATTCGTATGTTGAGACATCAGAAACATTGAAATAATAATATTTATACCCTTGGGGAGCATCATCCTCGATTGTGCAAATTCCCATTCCATCATCTTTAATGGCAGAATGCTCATTTGCATATGCCCCCTCGCGATATGGCCAGATATCAACGATATCGCAAAGAGAACGGTGCTTGCAATACTTTATTGTCAAACCTTCCGAGAACGGTTGACTGAAATCAAATAGTAGAGCCTCATCGCTCTTGTCTGCCAAACGACGCCACTGTTTGCCATCAGCATCTTCGCGCATAAAAAGAATGTTGCGAATCTGTGGTCTCTCCACATAACCTATAGTTGAGAGATTATCCGCTTCATTATAGTTATAATCCCATACCCTGGCATGTACGCATTTGTACTCCTTTTCGTCTATAATGGTATCGCCTCCTACATAGAAAGCATATACAGATAAGTGAAGTGCGAAGGTTGCGTTTTCATTAATATATTCCTCATAATCGTATGGCAGCAAGGCCTGTGCCCAAAAATCGCCATCTTGATAATAATGGGGATAATTGCGTAAGACCGCATCCTGTGCTTGTGAATGAATAGAGAAAAGGCAAGAAAGCCAAAGCACTATGATTATTATCGTTGTTCTCATCATTCTGATTTTAATCTCCGTTTATTATTACCTTTGAATTCCTTATTATCGTCCCAAGAAAAAAGGCCAGGGTGCTTTGCGTTTATTCTGTAACAGACTTACAAGATCTTGGTGATTTGCATGAGGTTGCTGACTTGGTAGTCGGCTATACCTGGGGGTGGTGTCCATGTTTCGGGCGAATGGTTGAAGAAGATGGTTTGCAGGCCTGCTTCGTGAGCTCCGGTGATATCGGTAGTGAAGTTGTCGCCTACCATGATGGTCTCTTCGGGGTGGGCACCTGTTAACTGAAAGGCATACTGGAAGAATTGGGGGCTGGGCTTGTTGGCCCCGGCATCTTCGGAGAGAATGATATGCCGGAAGTAGGGGAGGCAATGGCTGGCACGCAGTTTGCTGTACTGCACCTCGTGGAATCCATTGCTGCAGATACTGAGAATGTAGCCGCGCTCCTGCAGATAGTCGAGCAACTGGTGAGCCCCTTTGATTACTCCGGGTTTTATGGCACAACGCGATAGGAAATAGTCACTGACCTGAAGACAGAATTCGACGGTGGGATTGAGACCTTTCCCCTCGGAAAGGGGACGGCGGAACCGCTCTACTATCAGGTAATCGCGCGTTATCTGCCCCTTGGCATATTGATCCCACAGTTGTATGTTGGTCTGCCAATAAGGCACTGTGAAGGCTTCCTCGGAGGGGAAATACTGTTCTAAATGGAAATGCTGGAACAGCTCGGTAAGTGCCAGGCATGCATTCCCGTGCGTATCGTAGAGGGTATCGTCGAAATCGAGAAAGACGTGCTTGATGGGGGGCTTCATGATTATATTTTTCCAAGTATGCGGTCCATAACCCAGTTAACTCCTGTGGCACTGATGCAGTCGGCAGTACAAATATCGCCCTTCTGCAGATGCTCTACCACGTTCTTTATGAGCGGCAACTGTACGTGCTCGGGATTCTCGACGATTATCTCCTGTCTTCCTTGCTCGGTATGAAGGGCTATGGGCTCGTAGGTGAAGACGGAGAAGCAGATCTGCCCCTTGTCGCCGATAAGCTCGATGCGGTCGGTGCGTGCACTGTCGTGCGATACGAAGCACCACGAGCCGCTACCGGTCAGTCCGTCGGCAAACTGGAAGGCTGCACTTACGCTGTCCTCTGTCTCGTAGAGTCCGCCACGATTGGTGCTGAAACCGTTGGCACGCACAATAGGGCCGAAGAGTTCCTGCAGGAGGTCTATCTGGTGAGGGGCAAGGTCGTAGAAGTATCCGCCGCCTGCGATATCACGCTGCACACGCCAGGGAAGGGAGGTGGCATTGTAGTCGAGGTCGCGTGGCGGACAGGCAAACCTGACCTGGACGCTGATGACGTTGCCTATGGCTCCGCTCTTGAGCAATTCCTTTACCTTAAGAAAATAGGGCAGATACCTGCGATAGTATGCCACAAAGCAGGGGACGTGTGTCTTCTCGCTCATGCGGTCGATACGCTGGCAGTCGTAATAGCTGCTGGCCAGGGGTTTCTCGACGTAGACGGGCTTGCCGCTCTTCATGGCCATAATGGCGTAGGTGGCATGTGAGGAGGGTGGGGTGGCAATGTATATGGCATTTACGTCGGGGTCGTTGATAAGTTGCTGGGCATCGGTGTACCAGCGGGGGATATTGTGCCGCTGGGCATAGGACTGTGCCTTCTCCTTGCTTCTGCTCATAACAGCATATACCGAAGAGCCGGGTATAAGGTTGAAGGCTGGCCCGCTTTTCTTTTCCGTTACCTCGCCGCAACCAATGAATCCCCATCTTATTTCCTTATATATTGCCATTTGCCTGATAATTTTCTCAATACGGTTGCAAAGATACGCAGAAAAAGTGTAATTTTGCAGTCTAAAAGGCAATTTATTTATGGAAACAACAGGAGAAAATCTTTTTCAGGTAAAGAAAGAACGTTCTTATATAAGCTGTCTGGTTAAGGGCTGCGGCTGCGGATTCAAGAACTTGGGTGTGCTGCTGCGTTATATATGGCCCAGCCTTGTTCTGGCTGTCATTCTGCCCATTCCGTTTGTCTTCTTCTTTGCTGCTCAGATGGATGCCATGTTACGCAAATGGACTCAGCTGGGCTACGTGCCGAATGTGAAGTTGAAGGCTATGAGACGTGATATAGAGAAATGCGCCAACCGCAGTGCCGTGAAGGTGCTGATATATATGTTATGGGTAGGTATTACTATAACATGCTTTTTGGTTCCCTTTATCTTGGGCCTGAAGATATGGTGGTGCCTTCTGATCTTATTTTTTGTCTGGCTACTGCTATTACCCCTTTCTGCTGTGATGATGCAGCTAAGCTATTCGGACATTCCTGTTAAGGAGTGCTTTAGCAGTGGGCTGAGGATAAGCTACAGAAACTATGGAAAGCTATTTGCCTTTGATTTCCTAAGCTGCTTGCTTGAGTTTATTATTATAATAATGGGTGCATTTCCCTTGATAGTACTGCAGACTGTGCGTACTCAGGCAAATAGTAGCATGATGATGGGCGATGCAGCGGATTTGCCCATGACTTTCTTCCTGTATGCGATTCTGGCCAGTGTCATTTATTGCACTGTAATGCTTGTTACACTACTTGTCTTCAGTTTCGGCCGCTGCCTGATGTGGGGCAGTTTAGTTTATGAAGTTCCAGCTGAGACCGAAGCAGATAGTTAAGGGATTCATACCATAATAGGGTGCATAGAAGGCATTGGTTCCGCCTGTTACGTGTTGTGCCATAAAGTAGAAGCGGAAATGCTTGAGGTGTGAATTGAGATAGACATTGACAATAGGCTGACCTCCCATCTTCTGACGTTCGAAATAAGCATCCTGGACAGCAAACTGCTGTATGCTGGGTGAATAATCCAAACCGTAGTATTTGGTAAAATAGCGCATGTCGCCACCTATCTGTATGCGCAGGAGTTTGGCTATACGGAATAGGAGGTACAAGTTGGTATATACGTTTACGGCAGGAAGGGGCAGGACATCCTCGTTGGAGGATTTCTGGAAGGCAAGTTCGTTCTCCCAGTGTAGCAGCCCCCACTTCATCTCCTGAGCTATGGATGCTCCAAGGACTTGTATGCTGCCATCGTATTGGTTGACGGTTACAGCATGTGACAGGTTGGTGGGCAGAAGAGGCTTGTTCTGATCGAGAATCGTGTTCTGCATCCCAAAGTAGGTGTAGTTGGTGATATTCTCGAATCCGAACTTAAGGCGTGTTCCGAAATTCTTCAGGCGCAGGATGCCCTCGAAACGCATCCGCACTTGGCGGGCCAGATCGTCGTTGTCCCACCAGGCATGCTGGGAATGATAGTGACGGAAGAAGAAGTCGGGCTTCTCGTTCTTTATCATGGCCTTTACGTCGAGGAGCAGGCTGTCTCGTTTGCCCAGACGGAATTCCCAGTTGGTGCTGCCGTCTACGGTTAGGTCGCCTACCTTCTGTCCTGTAAGGAAGAACTCTGAATTAACGTTGAAGTGCAGCAGCTTTCCCTGTGTGCGAGCCAGCTCGCCGCCAATGGACAGGTCGTTCTCGTTATAACGCTGCATCTCTTGGCCGTGCTCGTTGTCGATGAGCAGTTTGTAAGTCCTCATCTTATGGGTGGCAAAAAGGGTTATGCCCATTGCGGCCCATTTGTTGAAGCCTTCGCGCAATGAGAGACCAATGGTGTTGCGTATGCTCATGGCTCCCGTCATATCGCTGACATTATCCAGGTCTCCATAGTAGTTGTTGGTATAATAGTTACCGCTGGAGGCTTGGGCAATATAGGTATGGGTAAGGTCGCGCATATCAAACGTGTGAATGATACTGCTGACGGGGATGAATTCCTTGGGGGTTATCTGCTCGGAGAGCCATTTGTTAGTTAGCGAGTCGAGAGCTTGCCGACGTGCCAGTGTGTCGGTCTTGAATACCTGTTGTATGCTGTCTGACAGGTTGGAGAGGAGTTCGTTGTCTGAAGGTGGCTCGGGCTTTAGGGAATCGGGGACTTCTATTTCGCGATAGAAACCGAAATTGTATTTGTGGGTCAGATAGAAATTCCGCTCGTGGTTGCGGTTCCATGTGTCGTTGAGCAGAACGGGGATATCCGTGGTGTTAAAGTTCTGCTCGATCTTCTCTGGCTCGCGAATGTATTTGTCGTCCTCGATACCACCATTCTCGAACATCTTTAGATGGTTTACGTTGGCGTAGGCATGGATGTTGTATCGCTCGCCGCGATAGTAACCGTAGAAGGTGGTTCCGAACGAACTGGTGGCGGAGTTAACGAAATAGCCACGGCCGTAAAGGTAGTCGATCTTGAAGCCCAGGCCGGCATCCTTATTGATATTTGTTGCAAAATAGGCTCGGACACGGTCTTCGCCGTTGATTTTGCTACCCACGGAATGATAAGCCAGATTGGTCCAGGGGCTCAGTGTATTGGTGAAGCGGAACTCGCCCAATCCCCCCCTGAAGTAGCTGAGAGGGCGCAGGAAGAGAAACTCGTCGGAATCGTCAATTCGGTTCATGTAGATACGATTGTATCTGGGTGTACCTGTGTTGCCCAAATGACTGTATTCTCCTGTATAGCCATCCGTGAGGTTGAAATTCTGGAAATTATGTACCGCAGTGTCGTTGTTCTCAGCTTCGATAACGGTACCCAGGCGTGGCTCCAGTACCCATTGGAACATGCCAATGGGTATCTTTTTCTGCTTTCCGTGCTTGGTACTGTCTCGTCCCCATGTGGTCCGGTTTCCTGCAGGGTCGGCATAGTCGCCCTGGTCGGAATATTCATTAAACCCTGATTGGTTATTCAGGGTTGATCCCTGGTTTTGTAATGGCAGACGTCGGGGTTCTTGTGCATAAGCCTGAAAACCTATGCACAGGAAAAGAATAGCTAAGAACAGGTTTCTCCTCATCTTCTTTTTTACAATACAAAGCGTATAAAGAATTCCACAATTTTCAGCAACATGCCCGCACCGATAACTATTAGGGCATAGGTGTGGTTGTTGTCGTTCCAGAAATACATTACCAGACCTATTGCTGCCAACAGCATGAATGCTGAATTCAGAATCAGGCGTAGGCGTGTATGGTCGGCTGAGCGCTGACGTTTGCGTCGGATGCGTTCGACCTGCTCTTCGAGTGAGAGTTCTTCGGCTTTGCTCATTCTTTCTTCTGGTTTTAATCTTCTACAACACTACGGCGTACTTTCTTGGCAGTAGTCTCGTCAACATCGAAGGCATCCATACAGTCCTCGAAGATTTCTTCTACGCGGTCGATGGTCTTGACACGGAACTTTCCGCTGCGTGGATAGAGCTTTGTGCCTTTCTTGTTGATGGCTTCGGCATCGGAAATCCACTCTTCTGCTTTATAGGTTATGCCTTTTGTTCCGTCGCGCTCCTCGTTGTAATAATAGCTAATTTGCGAGATGGCGAGTTTGACCTTGTTACCCTCTACCTGACCCTGTATCTGATAGATAAAGCGAGTGCGATCGAGGTTCAGGAAAACGTGGCTGAAGGTCATATATTCCTCTACCTTGGCTACGATGATGCCGTCTTCCTTTCCGTCGCTCAGGATGCGTGTACGTCTCTCCTGAATGGCTGGTGCCACAATCACATTGTTTATAAAGTTGGATAAAGTGGTGAATATCTTATCTGAAGTCATGTTGTTAACAGTAAATGACTTACGGAATACGATTACACCATCCTCTTCAGGTACACCACCCTTAAGATACTTGGAATCTACGGGGTTTGCTGCTACTGCCATAAGTGGCATCATGAGCAAGAGAGCTAAAAATAATTTCTTCATGTTTGTTGTATATTTTATGTGTGTTATATAATTTCGTGCTTAGAGATGTAAGAAAAGAATTCGTCGCGATAGCCATCGCTGATGGGGAGGTTGTTGCCTGCAATGGTTACAGAGCCCTTGTTGATATAATCAATTTTACTGGTTTGTATGATATATGAGCGATGAATGCGCATGAACTGAGGCTGGGGGAGACGGTCTTCGATGGCCTTCATGGTCATAAGTGTCATGACAGGGCGCATCCCTTCGGCATGCAATCGCATATAGTCCTTTACACACTCCACGTACAAGAGTTTATCGAGGTCTATTCTAACCAGACGATGTTCGCTCTTGACGAAGAAGAAATCCTCCAGAAGGACGCCCTTCTTCTGGGGTGTATTTTCTGTCTCTGATAGATTATTCATATCGCAGGGCTTCTATGGGGTCAAGACGTGCAGCCTTACGGGCAGGTATAATACCGAAAACAAGTCCGATGCATGCGCATACGCAAAAGCTAACTAATACACTCCATAAGGGCACTGTCGCCGGGAAACCTATGGATTTGGCTATCCACGTAAAGAGATAGCCGAGCCCGACACCAAGGAGACCGCCGCTCAGGCTTATCATCACACTCTCGATGAGGAACTGGCGGCTGATGTCCCTTCCGCGCGCTCCGACACTCATCCGAAGGCCAATCTCTCTGGTACGTTCTGTGACGCTCACCAGCATGATGTTCATAATGCCGATACCTGCCACCAGAAGTGAGAAGGCTGCAGCCACAACAAGAACTGTCTGTAACGTGCCCATGGTGCTGGACATTGTCTCCATCATCTCTTGCTGGCTGCGGATGTTGAAATCATCGTCACCTCCTTCCTTGATCTTGTGGTTTATCCTTAGTATCTTTGATACCTGTTCGATGGCATCGTTGCTGAGGTCCTCGGTCATTACGCTTAGATTAAAACTGTTGAAATGTGTCTGGGCAGCCAGACGCTTCATAACTGTTGTATAGGGAGCAATAATAACGTTGTCCTGGTCCATACCCCAGTTGTTATAGCCTTTCCCTTTCAGTATACCAATGATGCGGAAAGGTATGCTCTTGAATCGGATGACTTTGCCTACACAATTGGTATTCTTGTCACCAAAGAGTTCCTGTACAACGGTCTTGCCGACAACGCAAACCTTTGCATTCTTGCGCACATCTTCTTCGGTAAAACATTGTCCTTCCTCGACATCCCACAACTTGATGGTCATATAGTCGGGACTCTCGCCGTAAATGGTCGAGTTGGTATTCTTGGCTCCGTAGATAACCTGTCCACTGGATGTAACCTCAGGACTGATATGTGTAATCAGGCTGGCGCCATCGCGTATGGCCTCGTAGTCGGCCTGCTTGAGGGTCTGCATGGCAGAGGGGTCGAGTCTGACACCGCCTCGCATCTCGCCGCCAGGTCTTACGGTAAGCAGATTGGTTCCCCATTTCTGCAAGTCTGCACGAATGCTGTCTTTTGAGCCCTGCCCAATAGCCATCATAGTTATAACGGCAGCCACGCCAATGATGATACCTAATGTAGAGAGGAATGTCCTCCATTTATTGCTCATGATAGCCGTAATGGCTACCTTAAGTAGGTTCTTCAGGTTCATAATTATTCCTTTGTTTTATTCGTCTTCTGGTTTTGGCAGATTAGCCAAGACCTCGGCTGCGTTCATAATGTTATTGTTGATGACGTCTTCGCAGATATGTCCGTCCCTGAGCACAATGTTACGACTGCTGTATTGTGCAATCTCAGGGTTGTGGGTTACGAAGATGATGGTTCTTCCCTGACGATGCAACTCCTGGAAGAGGACAAGAATCTCGTAGCTGGTCCGGGTATCCAGGTTACCGGTAGCCTCGTCTGCCAGTATAACGGCAGGATTGTTAACCAGTGCACGTGCTATGGCCACACGCTGCATCTGACCACCAGACATCTGGTTGCTCTTGTGTTCCAGACGATCACCAAGTCCTACAGCCTGTAATGCTTTAATGGCAGCTTCTTTGCGCATCTTGGCATTGTAGGAGTTGTTGTACATCAGCGGCAGTTCGACATTCTCGACAGCTGTCGTGCGTGCCAGCAGGTTGTAGTTCTGGAAGATGAATCCGATCTTTCTGTTGCGCAGGATGGCACGTTCACTTCGTTTCATCTTACGGACAGGTGTTCCGTCGAGAATATATTCGCCGCTTGTGGGAGTGTCCAGACAGCCCAACTGATTCAGCAACGTACTCTTTCCTGAACCTGACGTTCCCATAATGGTCACGAACTCGCCCTCATATATCTTGAAAGATACTCCTTTCAGAGCATGAACCGTTTCGCTTCCTACAACGAAGTCACGCTTAACGTTTTGGAGTTCGATAACTACCTTTTTATCGTCCATCTTATATTCTTTCGGTTTGAGGAGTTATTTTTTCTGCTGCTGGTTGCGGTTCCTGTTTCTGGGTCTTGGCATGAAGGGGTTGCTGTTCTGCTGCCCATCAGCCTCGCCCAAATCCGGCATAGATGTCTCGACATCCGTAATAATCTTGGTTCCGGCCTTTACTCCGCTTACTATCTCGGTCAGGAATCCATTGGTGATACCTGTCTCGACGGCCAAGGCCTTAATATTGGGCCCTTCCTTGGTCCAGACTTTCTTGGGAGCATCGCAGTCTGTGATGGTCTCTCCGTCGTTCAGCATTGCTTCGCTGGGTTTGAAGTGAAGTGCCTTGCTGGGAATGGCCAGGACATCCTTGCGTTCCATCGTGTAAATGGTGACATTGGCTGTCAGGCCTGGTTTCAGCTTCAGGTCCTCATTAGGAGCCCCAATCACTACCTCGTAAGTAACAACATTACTCTCTGTGGTAGCTTGCTGACGTACCTGTGTGACTGTACCCGTAAAGGAGTCGTTGGGGAAAGCATCTACATTGAACATTACACGCTGTCCCTCCTTGACTTCGCCTATGTCGGCCTCGTCGACCTTGGCAATTACACGCATATCAGTAAGATCCTTGGCAATCTTGAAGAGGGTAGGTGTGTTGAAGCTACTGGCAACTGTCTGTCCTTCCTCGACCTCCTTGCTCAGTACCACACCGTCGATGGGACTGGTGATGGTAGCGTAACCCAGATTGGTCTCGGCGCGCTTTACGTTGTTACGCTGCGTATTCACAGTCTGCTGAGCCTGAACATACGAAAGGCGGGCCTGCTCGTAGTCGTTAGCACTGATGAGGCCTTTGTCGTAGAGGTTCTTGAAACGCTCGTGATTAGCTTTCTGGTATGCCAGTGAACTCTCAGCACTGGTAAGGTTTGCCTTGGCACTGCTCAGGTCGCTAATCAGATTGGTACGGTCCAGCTCGGCAATAACCTGACCGGCCTTGACGGTACTGTTATAGTCGACGTACAGTTTGCTTACGATACCACTCACCTGAGTACCGACGTCTACGCTGGTAACGGGTTCGATGGTTCCTGTGGCTGTAACGCTGGTTATAATATCCTGTTTCACCACTTCTTCCTCGTTGTACTTGAAGCTTGGTGCTTTCTTGCAACTGCTCATTAATAAGGCGCCTATGGCGAGAACAGTTGCTGTCTGGATGAATCTTTGTCTTCTCATCTTTATCTTTGTGTTATGTTATTTCTTTTTCATTATAAGTCAATTCTCTCGCCTGTATAGAACTTCAGCAGTTGCATATTCAACAGTGTGTTATATTTGCTCTGCAGCATGCTTTGCTCTGCGTTTATCACGTTGTCTCTTCCCTGCAGGACGTCAACTGTATTCTTCAGTCCATTCAGGAACTGTTCGTTCAGTAGTTCGTAGCTTGCCTCCTGACTCTTTACACGTGCCTTGGCAGCCAGATAGCTCTGTTGGTTGTTGTTGGCGTTAATCCAATACTGTTCAATGGTATTGGAGAGAGATTTCTTTTTGTCTTGCAAGTCGAGTTGCGAGTTAAGCTGCTGCAGCTTGGCATTCCGTATGTTGCTGGCAATCTGTCTGTTGTCGAAAATAGGAACACTCAGGGTTATGCCGGCACCCATGTTCAGGTTGTTCTTCATCTGATCTCCCCAGTTGTTGGGGCTTCCTGAATAGTGGTTGCTTCCCAAGCTGGCGTTGGCGCGCAGGGTGGGATAGTGACCACGCTTGGCAATGTCAACCTGCATTTTTGCAGATTCAATACCCAATTCTGCACTTTTTATCTCGGGGCGGCTTGTCAATGCCATGTTGTATGCATCCAGCTTGTTGGGGATTACGGCCAGCACTTTCTCGTCGGTAGGAATCTCTCCCTTAATGTCGAAGTTGCTGTTGATGTCCAGTTCCAATACGGACTTCAGTTGACGCTTATAGTTCTCCAGTTGGGCTTGGCTGTTTACAATATCATAATGGGCGCTACTCAGCTGAGCCTCTAACTGCACCACGTCTGCCTTGGCCATCTGTCCCTGCTTCTGCATCTCCACGCCACGATCGTACTGGGTCTGTGCTGTCTTCAGTAACTGCTCATTTACCTTCAGAGCCTCTTTTGTGTACATTATCTGAACATATAACTGGGCAATTTGTTCCTGTATGCTCAGCTCGCTCTGTTCTGTCTGCAGCTTGGTAATCTCATTCTGAAGTTTCTGCTCCTTAATGTTCTTGTAATCTATGCCGCCATTCCAGAGTGTAACGCTGGCATTCAGCCCATAACTGCCCTGGTAGGTGACATTATTGGCGGTATTGATGACTTGATCGCCCTGTACAGTGGACATTACCTGTGTGAAAGGACGATATCCCACATTCTGGTTTGAACTGAAACTGAGACTAGGGAACAAAACTCCTTTGTTCTTCCAAAGGGCAACATCGCCTTTTTTCTCGCTGATCTTGTTTTTCTGAATCTGTATGTTGTTCTTTAGGGCGTAGTCAATACAATCCTGCAACCCCCAGCTTTCCTGCGCAAAAAGGCAGGTGCTAAAGCCCAATAGCATACAAGCAATCTTGAATGTTCTGTTTGTCATCTTGAAAAGGTCTTTCTTATTATATATAATAATTTAGGTGCAAAGATAGATAAAAATATGTAGTCGGAGACATTTCTCTCTCTGCTTTTTATACTTCTTTACATAAATTAGGTTTATTTTCAGTATATTTTTCTATGTCATGCTTGTCAACTACCGTTTTTTGCCCTACCTTTGCCTTGTAAATCGATAACGTAAAATAAGAAAGGAATATATGTTCTCAGGAATTGTAGAATCAATGGCACGTGTGGTTGCTATCGAACACGACCAGGATAATGTGCATTTCACCCTTAGTTGCCCGTTTACGGCCGAATTAAGTATTGATCAGAGTGTGGCACATAATGGTGTATGTCTGACTGTCGTAAGTATCAAGGATGACACATATGTTGTAACAGCTATGCGTGAAACCCTGGAATGTAGCAATCTGGGACTGCTGAAGGTCGGTGACGAGGTGAATGTGGAGCGCAGTATGCAGATGAATGGCAGGCTGGATGGTCATATTGTTCAAGGACACGTAGACCAAACGGCAACTTGTCTGGCTGTTGAGGACCAGGAAGGCAGTCACCAGTATACTTTCCGCTATAAGAGTAGCCGTGAGATGATCTCACATGGTTATTTTACGGTCGACAAGGGCAGTGTTACTGTGAATGGCGTTAGTCTGACGGTATGCAGGCCTACGGAAGATACATTCCAGGTGTGTATCATACCCTATACTTTCGAGAACACTAACTTCCATAACATAAAGCCTGGTTCTGTGGTAAATATCGAGTTTGATATTATTGGCAAGTATCTGGCTCGTATGAATAATCTGTTATCTTGACATTATTGCTCTCCGATAAGCTTTAGAAACTCATCTTCATTCATAATTTGAATACCCAGTTTCTGCGCTTTTTCTAATTTGGATGGCCCCATATTATCGCCGGCAAGGATGAAGGAAGTCTTACCACTAATGCTTCCGACGTTCTTGCCGCCATGTTTCTCTATCATAGCCTTGTATTCGTCTCGACTGTGGTGTGCAAAGACGCCGCTTATTACTATACTCATGTCTTTAAGACGGTCGGATTTGGCCTCTTGTTGTTCCTGCGTTATCTGCATTTGCAGGCCATATTCTGCCAATCGTTTTACGAAGTTCCGGTTCCTTTCGTCTGCGAAATACCTTATCACGCTACTTGCTATAACATTCCCAATACCATTTACTTGCGTAAGTTCTTCGGAAGTTGCACTTAATATCCTTTCCATACTTCCGAAATAGCGGGCCAGACTCTTGGCAGCCGTCTCTCCAACGAAACGGATTCCTATGGCAAAGAGTACACGCTCGAAGGGAACCGAAACGCTTTCCTTTATACCCGATAGTATGTTGTTTACACTAACTTCGTTGGTCTTGTCGGCGTTAATGAGTTGGTCTGCCCTGAGTGTATAAAGGTCGGCAGCGTCGTGGATGATGCCCTGCTTGAAATATGAGTCTACAATCTCTGGCCCCATTGACATGATGTTCATGGCCTTGCGTGAAATGAAGTGTTCAATTTTTCCGACAATCAGCGGTGGACATCCAGCCTCGTTGGGACAGTAATATGCTGCTTCGCCCTCGTATCTTATTAGCTTCGAACCACATGCCGGACAGTGTGTAATGAAATCAATTTTGGGGCTGCCAGGTTCGGTCGGACAGGCTTTGCCAACTACCTTGGGGATGATTTCACCTCCTTTCTCAACCAGGATGTGGTCACCCACATGAAGGTCCAACTGTTCCATAACATCGGCATTATGTAATGTGGCTCTGCGGACTTGTGTTCCTGATAATTGTACGGGATCCATGTTGGCTACGGGTGTAACAGCTCCTGTGCGTCCAATCTGGAAGACTACCTGCCTGAGAATCGTTTCTGCTTGTTCTGCCTGGAACTTGTAGGCAATAGCCCAACGTGGACTTTTGGCTGTCATTCCCAAACTTCGTTGTTGAGCCAGTGAGTTCACTTTTAGTACAATACCATCTGTGGCAACTGGCAGATTCTTGCGTTCCTTGTCCCAATATTCTATATAGTCGAATATGTCCTGTAGGTTGTTGGCCAGTTTCATTGCATTGCTGACCTGAAAGCCCCATTTCCTTGCAGCCTCCATATTCTGGTAATGCCCGTCGCCTGGGATTCCTTCACCTAATAGATAATAAAGGTATGCGTCCAGTCCGCGTTCGGCTACTGTGCTTGAATTCTTGCTTTTCAGCGTGCCTGATGCTGCGTTTCTGGGGTTTGCAAAGAGAGGCTCTTCGTTCTCTTCCCGTTGTTTGTTCAGCCGTTCAAAACTTGTCCAGGGCATGAGCACCTCACCACGGATCTCGAACTCTTCGGGGTAGCCGCCTCCTTGTGGAAGTTGCAATGGAATAGAGCGTATGGTTCTTATGTTTTGTGTAACGTCGTCTCCTTGAGTACCGTCACCTCTTGTTACGGCTCTTACAAGGCTTCCGTGTTCATAATGCAGACTTATGCTTAGACCGTCGAACTTCAGTTCGCAGCATATCTGAAATGGAGCTCCCTGCAAACCTTCTTTGACGCGCTCGTAGAAGTCGTTAACCTCTTGGCGGTTGTATGTGTTGGCAAGGCTCAGCATGGGACGCTTGTGCTGAATGGTAGCGAACTCGTTGTTAAGGTCGCTTCCTACGCGCTGTGTGGGGCTGTTGGGGTCGGCCATCTCTGGGTGAAGCTTTTCAAGATCCTGCAACTGGTGCATCATCATATCAAAGTCCTTGTCCGAGATGGTTGGCATATTCAACACATAGTAATTATAGTTGTGCTGGTGGAGCTCTTCTCTAAGTTTCAGTATCTGTTCTTGCTCGGTCATAGCATGAAAATCCTTATTGTTTCACAAAATTAATCATAAAATTCATTGTCGACAAGAATTTGCCTGCCTCATTTTTGGTAAAGTGTTTAAAAAGTGCTACTTTTGCAGCGCTATTAAGGTATTAAGGATAATAACCATATGACAAATAACAAATTCCGCGGCTTAGGCGTCGCTTTGATAACACCTTTCGCCAAAGATGGAAGTATTGATATACCTGCCCTCGACCGTCTTGTAGAGTACCAAATTAAGAGTGGTGCTGATTTCTTGTGTATCATGGGTACTACGGCAGAAACGCCGACATTGAGTGCCGATGAGAAAGCTATGCTGAAGTATCACCTTGTTGAACGTGTTGCCGGACGTGTTCCTTTGCTTATGGGTTGCGGTGGCAACAATACGGCAGCTGTTGTACATGAACTGGAGACGTCTAACTGGAAGGGTATTGACGGTGTTCTTAGTGTTTGTCCTTATTACAACAAGCCTTCGCAGGAAGGTTTATATCAGCATTACGCTGCCATAGCCAAGGCAAGTCCTGTGCCTGTTGTATTATATAATGTGCCGGGTCGTACAGGTGTGAACATGACAGCAGAAACCACATTGCGATTGGCCCGTGATTTTGAGAATATAGTAGCCATTAAGGAGGCAAGCGGAAATATTGCCCAGATGGATGATATCATAAAGAATAAGCCTGCCAACTTTGATGTGATAAGTGGTGATGATGGAATAACATTCCCCCTTATAACCCTTGGAGCTGTGGGCGTGATAAGCGTTATTGGTAACGCGTTGCCATCAGAATTCAGTCGTATGGTTCGTTTGGCTTTAAAAGGCGAATATAACACTTCGCTTACTATTCATCACAAATTCACAGAACTTTTCAAACTACTTTTCGTAGATGGCAACCCAGCTGGTGTGAAGGCTATGCTACATGAGATGGGAATGATCGAGAATGTTCTTCGCCTTCCCCTGGTTCCGACTCGTCTTACAACTATGGAAAAGATAAGCTCTATAGTTCGTGAGTTGGGCTATTAGTCTATACTCGTTTAAAGATATCCTTTAATTACCGCATAGTTAGAGAATACTTTTTCTCTAGTTAGAAAACTGATTTTTCTTTAACTATGCGGTATAAATAAAATATAATATGATGAAAAACTTCCTTGGGATTTTATTGTTATTTATCACGGTTTCAGTTCTGCCGGATGAAGTATACGGACAGCAACAGAGTGTTCAACCAATCCGATCGGGCGAAATATGGCCTGATGATACGGGGCAGCATATCAATGCGCACGGTGGCGGCGTGCTGAAATATAATGGCACTTTCTATTGGTTTGGCGAACACAAATCCGAGCATACCAGCAGTGCCCTGGTGGGTGTAACATGTTATGCTTCTGAGGACCTTCGTCATTGGCGTAATTGTGGTGTTGCACTTAGTGTTACTGATGAGCGTGGTCATGACATCGAACGAGGTTGTGTCCTGGAACGTCCTAAGGTTATATATAATAAGGTAACGGGTAAGTTCTGCATGTGGTTTCATCTGGAACTGAAAGGACAAGGGTATAATGCTGCCCGTTATGGCGTTGCTGTTGCTGATCGTCCAGAAGGACCCTACAGATTCCTTTACTCGCAACGAGCCAATGCCGGCACGTGGCCTATAGAGTTTGGACAGAAGGAAATGTCTGTCGTTGATACCTTGAATGCAGAAAACTACAAAGAAGGATGGACACCCGCCTGGCGAAAAGCTGTGGCACAGGGACTCTTCCTGAAGCGGGATTTCCGAAGTGGTCAGATGTCGCGAGATATGACGCTCTATGTCGATGATGATGGCAAGGCCTATCACATTTTCTCTTCAGAGGATAACCTGACCTTGCATATAGCAGAGCTTACTGCTGACTATCTGCATCATAGTGGGCGTTATACACGACTGGCACCTGCTGGGCATAACGAAGCGCCTGCTATCTTTAAGCATAATGGCACGTATTGGATGATTACTTCGGGATGTACAGGTTGGGATCCCAATGAAGCACGTATGTTTTCGGCTCCCAGTATCTGGGGACCGTGGACTCAGCATCCTAATCCCTGCCGTGGCCCCAAGGCTGAGATTACTTTTGGCGGACAAAGTACCTATGTGCTGACTTTAGATGATGGCCGATATATCTTTATGGCAGACATATGGCGGCCCAAACATCCTATTGATGCCCGTTATATATGGCTTCCTATAGAGTTTGAAGATGGAAAGCCTGTTGTTCGTTGGCTTGATCAATGGTGAGTCCACTGAAAGTGATAACGGAAACGCCTATTTGGAGCCGTATCACCTGTGGTGGAAACAGAGATGATGTCTGTGATATCTGTGGGATTATCTGCCCATTTAAAATCTAATGCAAAGGAATCTCCTTTTAGGCAAAGACTTTTACGTGGGATAGTTATGGTAAGTTGATTACCTTCTGTTTGCTGAGACACCGTGGCGATTGCTTTCCATTGCTGACTTTGGGCCTCGTAATGGTGAAGGTGGCAGTCCTGTACCAAATAATCAAAACCCTCCCAGCCTAAAGCTGGTGTGTCTGTGTCAATGTACAAAAGCATCCAATTCCTATTTGTAGCAGGCGTTAATTTTTCAGCCGTCGTAACCTGAAAAATAATCTCCTTTTTCGTAACCCAGACGTTTGTCTTGACGATATCATTTCGCCCTGTGGTATCTGTATAGTGAAGACCGCCATATCCGTTATGATTGCGATGTATGTTGTCTCCACGTGTATCATAATAAGTACTTGGTATATTGTAGCCACATGTAACGGGGTGCGATCTTACACCCTTATACCTGCGGATGTTTTGCACCATTTGCATGTAATAGTTATCGGTATAGCCCCCTTTCATGGGCTGGATGCTACGGTTGAACTCGGCATTATATTGGTCTACAAAGTAGAAGGGGTTCTCTCTGCCCAGGAAGGTGGTGGGGCCAGGAACGGTCTCACTACCTGGAGCAAGGCCTGAGCGGTATTTCCCTGCTGTCCATTCGTTCCAATCGTTAATATAGATAAAGTTTGGATCTACGCTTAACGCCTCGTCCCATCGGTCTTGGAAGTAGATGCCGTAGCCTTCTGGATGTGCTACTGTCTGGCCTAACCAAGGAACGTAGGCCGAATCGGGGAGGTCGTATTGGTTAAGAGAAGGCTCTTTTGTTCCGCGACGCCAACTCTTGCCGGTAATGCTGATAGGGTGCTGGGCAGGTGTTACAGCCATCTCCTCAAATTGACCTTGATGACGTGCGGCAAGATCCTTAGGTTGTAGGGCAGCTACACGCTCGTCGTTCATCTCATACCCAAAGCTCCAGTTGTCTTCTGTGCCAACATAGCGATGCCCGCCCCATTCGTAGTAGCCCCACCACATATTGCGTAGGGTGAAGAAGTCGTGAATTTCCTGCGGATATGTTCCTGCATTGTAACCTCCACCGTTAGCATCGTGGTCAGGCTCTGCATTGTATAGCAACAGAGGCTTGCCTTGCCATTGGAACCAGAAATCTTGTGCTATACCTTTCTTATATATACGTTCATAGAGTTGGTTGACAACGTTGACTACATTTCCGTTGAAAGCCCAAAAGCAGAATTTGGGAACGGGGTTTCCAAGGTCGCGCATCTGTTGCATCTCATCAAAAAGAACCGCCCATTCATCCCAATACAGAACGGCATTGGTAACATCCAGGATGAGAACATCAACACCTGCATCGGAAAGCATGGAGAGATCGCGCCGTATGAGCCAACGGTCTTGGCTAAGAAAATATCCCGCCTCTGGTTCACCCCAATGCATACTCCATTCTTTCCATGCCGGATGATCTGCTTGAAGACGTGCCTCGGGTGCTTCTTGAAGTGTACGCGTAACATCGCCTCCATATGGGGCACGAAGATTGAATTTGCCCTCGTCGTGCCATGTTATGTAGAAAATGCCAACAGTACGAGGCTTGTCTGTTCGAAGTGGTGTCTCTAGAGCTGTAGGCATAACACGCCCTAGAGCATCAGATGCTACCCATGTATCGGCCTTCAGATCTGTGCTTTGTGCAAAAGACGGCAGAAACAAAGTGAGACAGAGTGATAATGTGGTGACCGTCCTATAGGTTATTGTTTTGACAATATGTCCCTTAAATAAAGACTTAGGTCCTTCAGATGAAAAAAAAATCAGTGTAGACATATAGATATCTTTTAATTAATGGTTATCTGTCAATATCAATCCATTTATTACATTGCAAATGTATGGAGAATTATGTCTACTTTGGCAAAAATTTGATTTTTTGATATAATAATTTGATATATCTTTTGGCTGATTATCTATTTTTTCTTCCTTTATCACCTAAGGCGGGTTTCTGCTATTTTTCGTTTATGTAAAAACGGGCAGAACCATTTGCCTGGCCATACATAGAACTTGATGATGAGATAATACTTCCAGTTACACTACTGGAACTACCGTAATTGCTTCCGTCTGCTATCTGGATGCCATTACCGCTTAGAGAATAGGTCGCACTGAACTTAACGATAGCATTTCCCATAGCATTTTGGGGAATAGTAAACTCTATGGAGGGGTCTCCGTTGTCTGTACCATCATAATTGGTGTGATTGGATACTTTGTAAAGAACAGAATCCTCCTTCCATGTGATTCCGTCTTCTAGCAGAACGGGTGCTGTAACAGTCCAGTTATAGGTGGTTCCGTTTATCAGTTTGCCTTTCTGGTCCTGCAAGGCAGTAATTTTAATCTTGTCTCCAGCATAGATGCCGGTTCTGTAATTTACCTCCTGACCATTGCATGTAAACTGAAAACCCTTCCAACTGGGAAGATAGGACGTGTAGTCATTCTTCTCGCAAGAGGTTAGGGATGCCAATAAACATGTAACAGCCAATAATAATGAATAATGTCTCATATCTTTATACTTAATTTTTTTAGTTCTGAATACAAACGTTGAACAGGCAGGCCCATCACATTAAAGTACGAGCCTTCCAGTCTGGTGACGCCGATGTAGCCTATCCATTCCTGAATGCCGTAGGCGCCTGCTTTGTCCAGCGGGTGATAAGTGTTTACGTAGTGATTTATCTCTTCTTCCGTTAGGCAGGCAAAAGTAACATCGCTGCTACAGGAGAAGGAATGTGTCCACTCTGTTGTGGTGAGCGTGACACCTGTTATAACCTGATGCGTTCTGCCAGAGAGTTTCCTGAGCATCTTGCATGCTTCGGCATTATCCTTTGGTTTACCCAATATTTCGTTGTCTATGCAGACGATGGTGTCAGCCGTTATGAGAAGCTCAGATGGGGCAAGCGTATAGGGCTGTGCTTTCCTCTGACTAATGAACAGCGGAACATCTGAAACGGTAAGGTCAGCGGGGTATGATTCGTCAATGCCGTCAATAATGCGGACCTCGTATGATAGTCCTAAACCAGCAAGCAACTCGCGCCGTCTGGGCGAGTTGCTTGCCAATATGATTTTATATTCTTTCGTAGGAATCTTCTTTTTAGTTGTTTACGGCTACTTTTAAGCCCTTGATGACATAAACGCCTTTAGGTAGGGTCTTCATAGCTTTATTGATGTTAACATTTGCCTTAACCATGGCACCCTGAGCGTTGTATATATCTACTACAGCATCCTGAGCCTGAAGTTCGTTGATGCATGTCTCTTGACCGGCAATGTCTGTGATATGTTTAATCTCGAGTGTCTGAGCTGTTATGCTCTTTGCGTCCCAAGTGAATCCACAACGTGTGGGCAGGAAAGTCTTATCGCCGCTTGTGCAGATAAGAATGCTCTGGAGTTCGTCGGTCTCCTGCATAGCTGGAATGCCATAACGGCCATCAACCTGAAGACTTTCCCAGCTGCTGCCGAAAGTTATCTGATTGCCCTCGGCGTCAGTCTTGGTTATGCATTTAAGATTGGTGCTAACACCCTTTGCATCAGTGCTGTTAGCGCGCAAAGTCTGTAGAGTAGGAGAGTAGATAAGGTAGGGAACGCCAGCCTCGATACCTTCATTGGTACAATCCATAAAATAAAGGTTCAGCGTGCTTCCTTCCTGACCAATAGAGATAAGGCGCTCAATCTGAACTCCCTTTGCCGCAGCCTGCAACTGCTCAGCAGAGAGACTCATTGGGAGACAAATACTGTTATAGCCCGCAAATAAGGTGCGATTAATCTGTACGGGTTGTTCGTCGTTGGAAAGCAGACTTACGTTCAGGGTTGTACCTGATGTATATAAGTTCTTAACCCTATTCTGTGCAAAAGCCTGAGAACAGAAGGCAGCAACAGCTACCAAAGCGAGTGTAAAATGCTTCATATCTCTTTAATTTTATGGTTTACGACTGCAATATTACAAATTCTCTCTTGAATAACAAAATGTTATTCCTTCTTTTTTGCCGTATTTAACATCTTTAATAATTATTGTTTTTTCTTGAGCGCCTGAATACTGGCTACATGATGCAAGATGTACGAACGCATAATGTGGATGGCTTGTTTGTTGGTTCCGCCCAAAGGAATGATAAGGTCTGCATAACGTTTGGTAGGTTCAATGAACTCCTGATGCATGGGTTTAAGGACTTCTCTGTAGCGGTCTATTACCATCTGTGCTGTGCGACCTCGTTCGATAATATCACGTTGAATGACGCGGATGAGACGTTCGTCGGAATCGGCATCGACAAAAATCTTAAGGTCCATCAGGTCACGCAGTTCTTTCTTCCACAAGGCCATAATGCCTTCTATGATTATCACTTCGCATGGCTCGATGTGTATGGTCTCCGGCAAACGGTTGCTGATTAGGTAGCTGTATGTGGGCTGCTCAATGCTTTTATGCTCGCGCAGTTCCTGAATCTGCTGAGTAAGTAGCTTCCAGTCGAAGGCGTTGGGATGGTCGAAATTGATTTTCTTACGTTCTTCCATGCTGAGATGGGAGGTGTCGTTGTAGTATGAATCCAATGGTATTACGGCTACCTTGTCTGTAGGTAGAGCTTCTATGATTTTCTTTACGACAGTGGTCTTTCCGGATCCTGTTCCTCCTGCAATTCCTATTATATACATTTTTATAAAGTTTAAAGGTTCAAAAGTTTAAAGGTTAAAGGGTTATTTCGATGTTATGGGTTGTTTTTTCTTTGTTTTCGTTTTTGTTTTCGTTTTTTGCTTTCTGAAGGCTTCCTTCCAGTTGTTGAAGTCGCGCTTGAACTGAATACCTAAACCTTGGGTCGTGAGAGACGACTGGACGAAATACCTGTCATTTGTCTGGTTGTATGCCTTCAGCGAGAAATCTCCATTACGTGTGAGAATATACTGGATGTCAAAATCACCAATAAAGTTGTTGGTGCTGTAATAGCTTTCGCGATATCCGAAATTTCCGTTTATCAATAGCCTGTTGTTCAGCATTTTGCCGCTAAGCATTCCTTCGACATCCAGTTTGTCCCATCCAGTCTCTCCTGTTCGGAGGTTGGTGCCGAAGGTCCAGTTGTTAGAGCCTACGGCGTTGGAGAGTATCTGGTTGAACTGACTGGTCAAAGTGCTACTCAGGAATGAGTTAATGGCCATACTGCTTTGTCCTCCACTTCCTTTCTCCTGATACTGGGCTCCATAACTATAGAAACGTCCTATACCCAGCAGATATATAACCTGCATGTTACGTTCTTCTTCTGTGTTGACCATTGAACGGACCATCTTTTTCTCGTCCTCGTTGGCATTCGGAAGGTCGAAGTCGAAGGTTACTTCTGGCTGTCCTGCGATGCCGCCGATATTCATAATACAATCAACCTTGGTGTTTGCAAGACCCAAACTGGAGGATGATAAATCGTCCAGAGAAACATTAGGTACTGTATAATTTGCCTTCAGGTTGAGGGATGCCTGCATGGGATCTCCTCCGAATGTGATGGTTCCGTCGCGCTGGAATTGGAAATCTTTTCGGATGACATCTTGTAAGGACATCTTATATATACCGTTATCTATACGATAGGTACCGTACATTTGGAATTTCCCCTTGTTATAGAAATTGGCTAATATGTGACCGCTTCCGGCAATGTTGATGTAGTCGCCTGATCGTTGGTCCATGATGAGTTTTAGTGTAGCCTTCGGGTTGACATCGAGATTGAAGTTGATGTGGATGTCTGTCTTTGGCTTTTCTGCTATAACATCCGTTGGCAGGGATGTAGAGGTGGAATCCTTATGTGAGACATAGGTAATAAAGCCAGCTTCGGTTAGTGTTTCAGGGGAAGCCACTTTGTATACAAGAGTTGTCTTTTCGCGAGGTGTGACATTTACATCAACATTCAGTATTCCTGGTTGTCCTGTTAGTTTCAACTGCCCGTCGGCAAATACAGTCCCATAGAAATTTGCATCTCCGAAATCGCGGAAGTCGTATCCCAATATGTTGTTTGCTGTGGCATCAAACTCGTATCGCATATTGGTGAAGCGGTCGTAAATCAAATGCCCATCGACGATAGCTGAGTGCTCATTGTCAGCATTGTTGCTGTATGAGTCATGAATAGTGATGTTCTTCATCCATATGTTGCCGGGACGCATGATAACACTGTCTCCTGCCGTGTGATAGTCAACGCCCAATGGAATGATGTGCATTGAGGCTTCGTTCAGCTTTATATCTCCCTCCATGGCAAATATCTTAAATGGGCCATGCAGACGTGTCCAGCCGCTAACATTACCTTGCAGATTACTGAAGATGTCTTTTGTCCACTTGTCCAGGAATGCGATATTGGTCCGATTGGCACGGATATAGAGGTCAAGACCGCTTCCTTCTTCCTTTCCTGGTGTTATGGTTCCACTGACACTTGTCTGCTGTTTGGTGGCGAGATCTCGCATGTGGGCATCCAAGGTGATAGTCTTGCCCTTGCTTCCCCAGTTGCAATAAGCATCAGCATCTCCCATGGCGGCACCATTCAGAGTAAAGTCCTGAATGTGCATATAGCCGTCGATATTCGGCTTCTTAAATACAGAGGTGGCATATACCAAACCTGTGGCTTTTCCGTCAAAATCTACAGAGTGGAAGTTTACCATATCAAAGATATAGGCAAGGTCGATTTGGTTGAGGTCGGCAGTAAGCGTGTCTGTATTTTCCTTAGACATTCTTCCGCTTATGGCAATGTGTCTGTTCTCACATTCCAGTTTGACGTTTTCTACGTCAACGACATTATCATGGTAATTTATATGAGCAGGAAGCAGTGTCCATGTGGTATCATTAATGATGATATTGGACTTGTTGATAACGCCCTCTATGGCTTGCTTGCCAGAAAGGTCGCGATGAAAGTAGCCTATCAGATTGATATTCCCGCTCATGGCAGGACTCTTGTGGTTATCCCACTCCATGCGGGTTATGATTTTGTCTTGATTAGCGTATGTGTTAAGGTTCAGCTCTGTGGCTTTTCCTTTCATTATCCTGTCAGTCTTTAAACTGGTTTGGATAATATTCTTGTAACTTTCGAGGTGTACTTCTGTGTGTCTGAGATCGCTGCCTGCATAGTACAACTGCGGTATGTTGGCATTTAGAATAATTCTTTGTGTAAGATTATTCATTTCTCCCTGAATGATAGCTGTTTCGGGAATCTTTATTTCCTTTCCTGTCAGGGATCCTATCAACGTAGTGTCTTTTGCAGAAATGGCAAAGGTTATGTCATTCTCGAAAGAAGTCTTGTACTGAGGCTCAGGGAAGATGCTGGGGAGGGCCTGATGGGTTATGTTTAGGAATGCGGGTATTAGGTCTTTCCATTTGTAGTGTCCGACGGCTTTAGCCTTTATGATTGGACTGGATACGGAAAGAAGTTGCTCCTCATCGTTATACTGACTGCTGATGTGGACGCTGTCCAGTCGAGTAGTGCCTTTTTGGTTAGAAAAAACAATAAAATCTGTGATGTCTATATTTCCTGCTATATGATCAATGTCCTCGAAATCCAAGTCTGCATCAAGGTTGGCACTATAGGTTATTCCTTCTTGGGATTTGGCGAGGTTCAGTTGGTAGGGTGACAGGTTTGAGAACGTGCCAGAGCATTGTATGTTCTTTTTGTTTTCTTGCCAATCGGCGAAAGCTTCTAATTGTATTGATCCGTTTAAATCTGCAAAATCCAGATTTGCGCTATAAGTGTTTCCTTTTGTTATTCCCCTTAAAGCGATGCCTTTGTATTCGTGATTTCGGAAAACGAGGCTATTTATCAGAGTTTCAAAAGAAAACTCAGGCTTGTTATTGATGCCGTGTAGACGTCCATTTGCTTTTGCTGTAAAAGATATATTGCCTAAATCGTTTGGCTTACCTGTAGTGAGTAAATGTCCCAGATTGAATTTGGCGGATGATACCTTGGCTAGTATCTTGTCATTATCGGTGAGCTTGCCTTCAAGTATAACTGCACCCAGTTGGGTTGTTGTGGTAAGATTGATATCTGCTGTTTTATTACAATATGTGATGTTGCCTTCGGTAAAGGTGTTTCCTATATTCGAGATAAAGGGACTCAATTCAATTTCTTCTCCGCGAATATTTCTGGACAGGAACTGCTGGATGCTTTGACCTGTTTTTAGCTGTAGGGCATTGATGCTTATAGATGGGGTAGAGGTGATGCCTTGCACTCTGGTATTTGCTTCAAGTTGAATGTTATGGCGACTATCATGTAATATAAGGTTAGGCAGGAATATGTCTTCTCCCTGGCTAATGCATTTGCCTTCTATGTTAATCTGGTCGTTGAAGTACTGCAATTTGTTTGTAAAGCACCTGAAATCGGAAGGTACAATATGTGCTTCCACCTTACCTTCTATATTTGTTTTTTTGAACCATGATTTGAAATCTTCCCCTGTTGGGAAACCTGGGTAGTTGGCAGAGAGGTGTGCAATTCTCAGATCTGTGTGGTCTGTCTTCAGTATAAAATCAGACAGGTTGGACTTCTTGTCATTGACCTCTAATATAAAGGAAAGTTGGTTGACAGTCAATCCGCTTTTTTCTGTAAAACTGAGTTTCTTCAGATCAATGCCGAGGGTGTCTGGTATATTAACAAGAACTTTAGCGTTTATGTCTATATCCTTGGCATATAAATGGTTAAGGTTGATGGTTTGTGGTGTTTCCTGCGCAGCATACATATCGTATCGCACCGTGCTTCGCCTTGCCAGCAATGCACCTATTTGGATATTAGCTTTCGGTTTGGTTTCCTTATCTTTCTTGCTGAATTTATCTATAAGGAACTGACAATTCAGGGGCGAATTGTCATCATTTTTGTACAGAACTATATCTGCTCCGATTATCTGAGCATTGTCAATGTGAACTTTCTTGTTGAGTAGGGGGAGTATTCTGATTTTGGCGGCAATACGTGCAGCGTTCAGCATTAGCGAATCCTTTTGGTCGTAGACCTTGACATTATCAATGATGAGTCGGTTGAATAGGCCAGGGCTTACATCCTCAATAAGAACCCTTGTTTCGAAGAATTCTGATAATGATTGGGATAATACACCAGCTGCCCAACTTTGAACAGCAGGAATCTTGGAGAGGGAAAGCCCTGTAAGATAGATAATTAAGGCCAGTCCCACCAGACATCTTATTATGAATTTTAATGCTTTTATTCTACGCTACAATCTTGTTTATTTTATCTGCATGTCTAATTCGAGAACAAAAGTACAAATAATATTTGGGAAAAGTAATTCATTCACTTCATTTTTTGCACTTACTATAAATAAGTGTTCTATTACTTCGAATAAACAGATAACTGCCATAGAATAATGTTCAGTGTTCTGTGGCCTGTGTAAGTCCTTTAAGCATACTTAGGCAATTAAGATGCTGTATAACCTCACTCGTAAATAATCAATTGTATCCAGGGAAAGATAACCATGTTCTGTGATGATACTAAAGGATGAAGCAAGAATCGAGTGAACAAAAAAATATGCGTTTAATAGATTGGGTTGAAAAAAATATTGTACATTTGCAATTAGATAAAAAAAACTCCGACTGTAAGCAGGGCAGCACCTGCTGACAAGGGAGGGGGCGTTTGTGACTGACATGGGAAAAAAGCCCTGTCTGTGAATAATAACCGAAACTAAATAAGTGAAAACTGATGAGAAGAATTAATCTGTTGGCATCTGTTCTGATGCTTCTGCTGTTTAGGACATCTGTCTGTGCTCAGGAGAAGATGGTGTTTACACCCACATGGACGGCTCAGGCTCAGTTTGCAGGTTTCTATGTGGCCGATGCAAAGGGTTTCTATAAGCAGGCGGGGCTAAACGTGGAATTCAAACACCCGACGCCTTCCAGCACAAACATGAATCGCCTGGAGAGCGGTGAGAGCCAGTTGATGCTTCTCCAGTTGGTTTCGGCCATGGAGTTGATAGACAAGGGGAGCCAACTGGTGAATGTGCTGCAGTATTTCCAGCAGAGCGGTCTAATGATTATATCGCACGAGCCGTTGAAGGATATCAAGGGCCTGGACGGCAAGCGGGTGGGGCACTTCAGGACGGGAGCCTCTATGCTGCCCATCGCAATAGGAAGGAAAGCTAACCTGGATATCGACTGGGTGCCCTTTATATCGCATACCAATCTCTATATCTCGGGTGCCATAGATGCTACGCTGGCCATGAGCTATAATGAGTACTATCAGTTGAAGACTGCAGGTCAGCGGATCAGGAAAGATCAGATGCTGTATCTGCGCGACATAGGTTATAATGTACCCGAGGATGGACTTTATGTGACGAAGGATTACTTCAGGAAACATCGGACGGAAGTCCTGAAATTTGCCGAGGCCTCGCGGAAGGGGTGGGAGTGGGCTGCCGACCATCCCGAGGAGACGCTGGAGATAGTGATGCAGTATATACGCCAGTGTAATATACCCTCTAATATCTTTGCCCAGCGATGGATGCTGGAGGAGTGCATCAGGTTGCTTGCCGACCCGAAGACGGGTAAGCGTACTTACCGCCTGGATCATCAGATGTTCGACCATACCAGCCGCATCCTTTACAAGGGTAGTGTAATAAAGAAACCGATTTCTTATCAACAAATCACACAGCCATGAGTTCATTCCGTCTATCTTTACCTACATCTAATTCCCTGTACGCGAGGCTTACCCTTGGGGTGATGCTCACGGTGATGACGGTTACGGTCATCATCACGCTGATTGTGACGTACATCAGTTCGTCGGCCGTTCTGAAGGGTACGAAAGAGAATGTGCAGAGCCGCATGGAGATTGCCAACCAGCACATCAACAGTGTCCTAGTGGGTGTGGAAGTGGCTGTGGCAAGTACCATACCGGAGGTGGAAAAAACACTCTCGGAACCGGATGAGATGTATAACGTTGTCCGCCGTCTGCTGGAGCTGAACCCTAACATCATCGGCTCTACGGTGGCCTTCGAACCCGACTACTATCCCGAGAAGGGTAAGCAGTTCTCGCCGTATGCCTATCGTGATGCCGACTCGACGATTCGTACCAAGCAGCTCGGTACCTACAACTATGAGTATCATTACATGGACTGGTACCTCATCCCCAAACTGCTGAAGCGTAATGTCTGGAGCGAGCCCTATTATGATCAGGGAGGCGGCGAGCAGATGATGACCACCTATTCGCATCCGCTATATGATGCTGAGGGCAACTTCTATGCCATCATCACTGCCGACGTGTCGCTGGAGTGGCTCACAGAACTTCTGACGCAGAGCGACTTCGATTTCAATCAGCGGGTGCTGAAAACCAAGGATCGTGGCATGGAGGAGTGCCAACGGGCTATCATGGAGGGCGACAGCACCTTCTTCTATAATCATGCATATACCTATATCATCGGTAAGGGCGGCACTTATATTGCCCATCCCATGCGTGCCCGAATCCTGAACGAGACCTACTTTGTCTATACACAGGAGACAAACGACACGATTGATGATGAGATAGGCTATGAGATGATAGACGGCAAATCGGGTATGAAGACCGTCGACCGCGACGGCACAAAGTTCTACATCAACTATGCACCTATCGAGCGAACGGGTTGGTCTATGGCTACCGTTATCCCGGCTAAGCTCATCTTCTACCGCTCGAAACTCTTCGGTGGTCTTGTCGTGGCTGTCATGCTGATAGGACTGGTAATCCTGTTCTTTATCTGTAGGCATATTCTGAAACGTGTAATCAAGCCGCTGACCCTCTTTGCGCAGTCTGCCGACGAGATAGCCCAGGGAAACCTGAATGCTTCGTTGCCCCAGATTACATCGCACGACGAGATGAGGCAGTTGCACGAATCCTTTGCCCTGATGCAGGCTTCTTTGACGCAACAGATGGAGGAACTCAAGCAGGTGAACGAGCAGAAGGGACGCATCGAGGGCGAGCTGAAGGTGGCGAGCAACATCCAGCGGTCTATGCTGCCGAAGATATTCCCACCATATCCCGATCGCGGCGATATCGACATCTACGGACAGCAGACGCCCGCCAAAGCCGTGGGCGGAGACATCTTCGACTTCTATATTCGCGACGAGAAGCTGTTCTTCTGCATAGGCGATGTCTCGGGCAAGGGCGTTCCTGCCTCGCTGGTGATGGCTGTGGCACGTTCCCTCTTCCGCACCCTTTCCATGCACGAGCCGCGCCCCGAACGGGTCATGTCGCAGATGAACGACCGTATGGCCGAGGACAACGAGCAGAACATGTTCGTCACCTTCTTTCTGGGTGTGCTGGATTTGCCAACAGGAAAACTGCGCTACTGCAATGCGGGACACAACGCTCCACTCCTTCTCATCGAAAAAGACAATCAGAAGCGGAAAGAATTCCTTCCCTGCGATAGTAACCTCCCCATCGGCATCATGGGTGGCTGGGAGTTCACGCAGCAGGAGACAACAATCGAGGCAGGCACTTCAATCTTCCTTTATACGGACGGACTGACCGAGGCCGAGGATATGAATCAGCAGCTGTTTGGGGAAGAACGGATGGTTGAAGCCATTCCGTTCTCTGCCAGTTCGCAGGAAATCATCAGCAAGCTGACAGAGGCTGTGGGTGCCTTCACGGGCGAGGCTGAACAGAGCGACGACCTGACCATGCTGGCCATCCGCTATACCAAGTTTCTCGGCACGTTTCGCTTCCAGAAGGAGATAACCCTCACTAACGACATCGGGCAACTGCCCCAAATGGCCGAGTTTGTGGAATCTGTGTGCGAGGCAATAGAGTTGGATGCTGCCACCACGATGCAGATGAACCTGGCCGTCGAGGAGGCCGTGGTGAATGTGATAAACTATGCCTACCCCAAGGGTATACAGGGCGAGATACAAATACAGGCACAAGCCAACGACCAGTGCCTTGAGTTCGTCATCAGTGACAGTGGCACGGCCTTCGACCCTACCACACATCAGGAAGTGGATACCACCCTGTCGGTAGCGGAACGACCCATCGGCGGACTGGGCATCCACCTTATCACTCAGATCATGGACAGTATTAACTACGAGCGCAAGGACAATAAGAATATTCTAACCTTGCGAAAGAATCTGCCCACGACTCCGCTACCAACAGATGAATAATTGATAACTACATCGATAAGTAAAATATACAAGATAATGACTACAACAATCAAAGAAGAAAACAATTGTAAAGTCGTCTATTTCGACGGACGTTTCGACACGGCTGCGTCTATGCAGGTGCAGAAGGACATTCAGCCGCTCATCAATGATATAAACTGCGATGTCATCCTGGATTGCGAGAACTTGCAGTATATATCTTCCAGCGGCCTACGCATCTTTCTCAGCATTCTGAAGAGTGCCACCCCCACTGGTTACCATGTCTATATCCGTAAGTTGAAGGACGATCTGCGCCAGGTCTTCACCGTCACAGGATTTATCAGCCTTTTCGAGTTCCTGGACTGATAAGAAACTATTTTCCCGCGAGGAAGGTCATCAGGAGGTACCCCACGCCAATACTGACAAAGGTCGTTATGAAGCCTGCTAACTGGAACGAGTGGTTCAGCACATATTTTCCGATGCGCGTCGTACCAGTGCGGTCAAAGCCGATGGCAGCCACTGAGGTAGGATAGTTGGGTAGGAAGAAATAGCCGTTGACAGCAGGGAAAAGTACCAGCAAGACCATTGGCGGAACGCCCATTGCCAGTCCTACTGGATAAAGCGTCTTGGCCGTTGCTGCCTGTGAGAAGAGCATGATGCTGAAGAGGAACAGCGGAATGGCGAAGAGCAAAGGATAGGTCGTGAAGACACCCTCTACACTGCCGAGAATCGCCTCCTGATGACCTTCGAAGAAAGTGCTACCCATCCAGGCAACGCCAAAGATTGATACCATGGCATTCATGCCCGATGCAAACACGTTACCCTTCATGGCTTCGCGGACATCGGCCTTGCCCACCAACAGTATGAGGGCGGCAATACTCATCATTACCATCTCGATGGTGGTACTCATGTTCAACGGATCGCCGTCAAAGGTGGGACGCAATGATGGGAAAATGCCAAATAGCACAATCATCACCACGCCCAGCAGGAATGCCAGTACTGCCCATTTGGCTCGTGGGTTTACTGCTTGCTCCTCACTACTGGTTTTTGTCTCGCCTTCCAAGAGTCCCTCGCGCAGCCGTCGTAGGTATTCGGGGTCTTTCTCCAAAGGCTTACCCACGTAGTTCTGTACCAGCGAGGCCACCAGAATACCGATGAAGGAGGCCGGTATGGTAATCACCATAATCTCTGTCATGCCGATGCCTCTGACACCCAACAACTCCTCTGAGAGGATGGCTGCTGTTGCTGCTGATACGGGCGATCCCGTACAGCCTAGCGATGCTGCTACGGTAGCCACGCTGAGTGGACGCTCAGGGCGCACCTTTTCCTTACGGGCTATCTCTGAGATGATGGGCAGCAGCGCATAACAGGTGTGTGCCGTGCCTGCAAAAATGGTGAAGAGCCATGTAGTGAGAGGCGCGAAGAAAGTGATGCGACTGGGGTGCTTCTTCAGAAATCGTGCTGCCACGTTCACCATATAGTCCAATCCGCCTGCCGCCTGCAATGCAGCCGAGGCGGTGATGACGCTCACGATGATGAGTATCACGTCGATGGGTATGGCTCCCGGTTTCAGTCCGAAAACGAACACGAGGACGAAGACACCTACCATACCATAGATACCCAGTCCGATGCCACCCACTTTGGCACCAATGTATATCATTGCCAAGACAATGACCAGTTGAAGTAATAGGAGGAATGTTGCCATAGACCCTTGTTTAATTACTAGAAATTATTAACAATCAATCACTTGCCGATACAGAAATTGCGGAAGATGTTCTGTAGGACTTCGTCGGAGGTGATTTCTCCACCAGTGATTTCGCCGAGGTAGTGGAGGCATTCGCGGAGGTCCTGAGCAATAAGGTCGTTGGGAACCTCTTCGTTAATAGATTTTATGGCCCGCGATAAAGCGAGGTGGGACTTGGTCAGCGCCTCGTAATGGCGCAAATTGGTGACGATGGTGTCGTTCTCGTTAATCTCGGGAATGGCCGCAGCGCGGATGAGGCCCTCGGTAAGGATGCTCATGCCATCACCCGTGACAGAAGATATATGATAAACATTGTCCGTCGGCATCTTATGGAATAGGAAAGAGGCGCTGGGAAGCGTCATGTCACACTTGTTGACAACACGCAGTACGGGCTTGTCCTCGGGTATCTTTATATCGGGGAACTGGTTGTCCTTGTCCGTGAGGAGCAGGATGATGTTGGCACGCTCTGCAGCTTGCAGGCTGCGCTCGATTCCCATGCGTTCTATCTGGTCTTTTGTCCTGCGGATACCGGCTGTATCTATGAAACGGAAGGTTTTGCCTTGTATCTGGACAACATCCTCGATGGTATCGCGTGTGGTACCCTGAATGCTTGAGACGATGGCTTTGTCTTCGTGCAGAAGGCTGTTCAACAGGGTACTCTTGCCAACATTGGGTGCTCCGATGATGGCTACGGAGATGCCGTTCTTTATGGCGTTTCCGACACGGAAGGACTGACGGAGCTTCTGAATATGTTCTTGTATGGTTTGTGCTGTCTTAAGCAGTTGCTCACGCGAAGTGAATGTGATGTCCTGATCCGAGAAGTCAAGCTCCAATTCCATGAGGGATGTCAACTTGAGCAGTTGCTGTCGCAAGTCTTCCAAATCCTTGCGGAAGTTACCACGTAGCTGACTCATGGCCATGTTATGAGTTGCTTTGTTGGTAGCTGAGATTAAGTCGGCTACGGATTCAGCCTGCGAGAGGTCCATCTTGCCATTCATAAAGGAACGCTGGGTAAACTCGCCGGGTAACGCCTGACGTGCACCCTGTTCAATCAGCATACTCAGGATTTGCTGGGTAATGTAATATCCACCATGGCAACTAATCTCCGTGGTATCCTCGCCGGTATAGGAGTGGGGAGCCCTGAAAATAGAAACCAGCGCATAGTCCACATGGTCTTTCAACTCTGTGTAGTGCAGGGTAGCAGTTTTAGCCTTCAGGATATCTTTGATAACGATAGCATTCGTTATCTCAATAGCCTTGGGGCCGCTGACTCTTATTACAGCTATGGCTCCGCCTGGAGCTGTGGCCAATGCGCAAATGGTATCTTTTGTATTCATTTCTTCTTTGCCCATGTGTTAGCGAGGATTAAAAGAATGATAACAACAATAATAAAGATGAAGATGACAGCTTTTAGTATGTCATCGTTTTTGATGAATGGAATTACGAGAAGGAAAACTATGGCCATTAACATTGTGGTAGTTGTAAGCAGCCTGAGCCGACGTATATCAACTTTCTTCCGTTTCTCTTCTGAAGCCGTATTATAACCCGCTATAAGCCCGTCTCCCTGGCCAAAATAAATAATAATAGCAAGGAAGAGAAAAAAGCCAGCAAGGATAAAGTTTACGATCATCATATTCTGTCGAGAACTATCTTGATGAGTGTATCAATGGAATTCTTGTAGTTGGGATTGGCCTCCTTAATCAGGCGGTTGGCAATAACCATACAACAGGTAGTTGCCTTATGACCCAGCAGACGGCTCAGGCCTGCCAGGGCAGAGGATTCCATTTCGAAGTTGGTAATTTTCCATCCTTCGTATTCGAAGTTTTCTACCTTTTCATTTTGTGTGGGGTCTGCCAAGGGGATTCTGAGTTCTCGTCCCTGTGGACCATAGAATCCACCGCATGAGATGGTTACGCCACGAACCATATCGGTTCCTGCAATACGTTCTGTAAGTTCTTTGTCGGCATCTATGACATAGGGCGCGCAAAGCTGGGGATTCCAGTTCATATGCAGGGTGAAGGCTTTCTCGAAGGCAAGGTCGCATACCTCGTTCCGGCCTGCATAGAAATTGAGCAAGCCGTCGAAGCCAATACTCTTGGCGCTGGAGATGAAGGTGCCTACGGGTGTGTTGGGCTGCAAGCCGCCACAGGTGCCGATGCGCACGATGTCGAGTGCACGCAAAGGGCTCTTCTCCGTTCGGGTGTTGAAATCGATGTTGGTAAGGGCATCCAGTTCGTTTACCACAATATCAATATTATCGCAGCCGATACCGGTACTGAGGACCGTAATACGTTTGCCCTGATACGTACCTGTAATGGTGTGAAACTCGCGACTTTGTACATCGCATTCGATGTTGGTAAAATGTGATGCCACCAGTTCGACACGACCGGGGTCGCCCACAAGAATTACCTTCTGTGCCAGTTGTGCTGGCGTAATGTGCAGATGAAAAGCACTACCGTCTGGGTTGATAATCAACTCTGATGCTTCGAAATGTTTCATGGCCATAAGTTTATCTAAGTTCTAGTTTTCTAATTTCTTTTTCCTGTTCCCGAAGGTCCAGTTCTATCTGTTCCAGTTTTTCCTCGTTGAGACGTATCTGCGGAGCAATCTGTGCCTTCTGGGTATCTGTACCTGCAGCATAACGGGCACGGAGGCGCTCCAGCTCCTGGCTGCGTGCCGCGAGGTCCTTACGACTCTCGAGCCACCATTGTGCCTTGTTGCGGGCCTCGGGCTTCTGAAAGTCGGAAAGGGTGTAGCAAGTTCGCTGGTCGTTGAGGATAAACTCGAAGTCGTGCTTCTTCTGCTCTCCTGCCTTTGCATTCCGGGTTTCTACCAGACGCTTCTGTGCCTCCTTGACGGCAGCAGGGTTCGCCCAAGTTTCCTTGATACTGTTTATCTTAGCCAGGTTGCGCATCTTCTCCTCGCCGATGGCATCGATGTTATAGATGCTTCGCTTATCGTTGGGGATGAAGGTGTAGAGGCAGACGCTGTCAGCTGGCTGGTTGCGGTCTGAGACGAAGTAGCCCAGATTGTTGAACTCGTCTACGGCATAGAGGTAGTCGTTGGCAGGCGAATTAAAGGGCATGCCGATGTTGTCAGGCACCAGGAACTGTTGGGTGTCGGCATCGTAGCGGGTCATGAAGATATCATATCCGCCCAGGCTCTCGGCATTCTCGGCCGCAAAATACATGGTTACGCCATCGGTGAGCATGAAGGGGAAGTTGAAGTTGTCGTTCTCCTCCTCGTTGAACCCCTTCAGCGGGGTGGGGGCGCTCCACTCGTTGGCTATGAGAAGGCTTTCCACCAGTCGGAGCCTTCCCTGCTTGTTGGGCATGGCATACATGCGCTTGTCGCCCAGCTGGTTCTGGAAATAGCTGCTGTTGGTGGAGTCTCCCTTGATGAGCATGTTCAGGGGGTGGATGCTTCCGCATTCCGAGCTTATCTTAATAGCATTCAGGACTTCTGCTCTGGGCAGGACCAGACTGTCGATAATCATTACCTGTTCCGTAGCCTGCAACTTGATGCGTCCCTTGCGTGCCGTCTCCAGCAGCTCCTCCTCGCGAATGGTAGGTTGCTTTTTTCGCTGAAGCAGTTCTATGGCTCGGACGAGGTAGTTTTCGGCATCCTGGAACTTGTATTCGTTGATGGCCTCAACAGGGTTGACATCGGGCAGGGCTTGTGACGCCTTAGCCTTTTTACGTTGTGCCGGAGCGACCAGACAGGTCGATAGCATGATTATGATAAGCAGTATCTTGTTCATCTTGTTTATTTAAAGATAAAATATACAGCAAGGATTAAGCATATGAACGCAGCCATGTGGTTCCAGTGGAGGCTCTGCCCTTGGAACATAAGCTGTGCTATGATGGTGAAGATGATGAGCGAGAGTACCTCCTGAATAACCTTGAGTTGCATAAGATTGAAGGGACCGCCATTATCCACAAAGCCGATACGGTTGGCAGGAATCATGAAACAGTACTCGATGAATGCAATACCCCAAGAGAAGGCGATGACACCAATCAGAGGCCAGTTGGAACTGACACCTGTCTGTGACAGTTTAAGGTGGAGGTACCAGGCAAACGTCATGAATATGTTGCTGGCAATCAGCAGAATAATTGTGTATAATCCAGACATTCTTAAGGTTCTTTTATCAAAGAAACCAAGAACGGCACGCCCTTGTGCCATTCCTGGTTCCTGAATTGTTTTTATTACTTGCTCAAATACTCGTGCATGGCAGCTGCAGCACGACGGCCGTCACCCATGGCGAGGATTACCGTAGCACCACCACGAACGATGTCACCACCGGCGAAGATGGTGGGTATATTAGTCTGCATACCCTCGTTGACAACGATGGTGTTCTTGCGACCCAGTTCCAGACCTTCGATAGAGGTGGGAACGATGGGGTTGGGAGATACACCTACGGCAACGATGGCCTGGTCGATAGCGATGGTCTCTGTGGCACCTGGGATGGGCTGAGGACTGCGACGGCCAGACGCATCGGGCTCGCCGAGTTCCATCTTCTGCAGTACAACCTCTGTGACGTTACCCTTCTCGTCGGCATGATACTCGATGGGGTTATGAAGAGTAAGGAATTCAATACCCTCTTCCTTGGCATGCTTAACCTCCTCGAGACGTGCAGGCATCTCCTGTTCGCTACGACGGTAGGCGATGAATACGCGCTCGGCACCCAGACGCTTGGCGGTACGGCAGCTGTCCATAGCGGTGTTACCACCACCGACAACCATTACGTTCTTACCACGACGGATAGGTGTGTCATAGTCTGCGCTGGAAGCATCCATCAAGTTGACACGAGTCAGGTACTCGTTAGAAGACATGATGCCGTTGCTATTTTCGCCGGGAATACCCATGAAGTTAGGCAGACCGGCACCTGAAGCAACGAAGATACCCTTGAAGCCTTCTTCCTCCAGTTCCTTAACGGTTACAGTCTTGCCGATGATGCAGTCCTTAACGAACTTGACACCAATCTTCTCGAGGTTCTGAATCTCGAAGTCCACAATTCTGTTGGGCAGACGGAACTCTGGGATACCATACTTCAATACACCACCAATCTCGTGCAAAGCCTCGAATACTGTTACGTCGTAACCCAACTTGGCCATATCGCCTGCGAAGCTCAAGCCTGAAGGGCCAGAACCTACTACGGCAATCTTCTTGCCATTCTTTTCTGCTACCTCGGGAAGGGCAGTCTTGCCGCTGTCACGCTCGAAGTCGGCAGCAAAACGCTCCAGGTAGCCAATGGCTACGGCGGGCTCGTTCATCTTGAGGTGGATACACTGGCTCTCGCATTGCTTCTCCTGAGGACAAACACGTCCGCAAACGGCAGGCAGGGCAGAGGTGCTCTTCAGAACGCGTGCTGCGTTCAGGAATTCACCACGCTCGATATTCTTGATAAATGAAGGTATGTTGATGTTTACGGGACAGCCCTGCATACAAGAGGGGTTGGCACAGTCAAGACAACGCTTAGCCTCGGTCATGGCCTGCTCCTTGCTAAGGCCCTGGTTAACTTCCTCTGTACGTGTTGTGGCACGATATACGGGATCCAACTCGGGCATCTTAACGCGCTCAATCTGAGTACGCTCCTTAGCTTTCATGCTCTTGCGGAGCTCATCGCGCCATGCTGCGCTACGGTCCAGGAGTTCAGAAAGGGGAGTTGTTGTATCCTGACCTTCGGCAGAAGGAGCATCTGCGCTCTTGACGCTTGCTTTCTCAGAGGCACAGGTGCAGGTCTTGCCTTCGAGGGCTGCCTGATAGGCTGCTAGGGCCTCTGCCTCTTCGGGCTTAAAGGCACCTGAGCGCTGCAGCATCTCGTTGAAGTCTACCTGATGACCGTCGAACTCGGGGCCGTCAACACAGACGAACTTTGTCTTACCACCTACGCTGATACGGCAGGCACCACACATTCCGGTACCGTCCACCATAATGGTGTTGAGGCTGACATCTGTGGGAATCTCATATTTCTTGGTGAGCAAGCAGCAGAATTTCATCATGATGGCAGGACCGATGGCAAATACCTTGTCCACCTTCTCGCGCTGAATAACTTCCTCGATACCAACGGTAACAACACCTTGTTTGCCATAAGAACCGTCGTCGGTCATGATAATCACTTCGTCTGAACTCTTGCGAACCTCGTCCTCGAGGATGATAAGGTCTTTGCTACGACCAGCCAGAACGCTAATTACGCGATTACCTGCAGCTTTCAGAGCTTGGATGATGGGAAGCATAGGAGCAACACCAACACCACCACCGGCACAAACTACGGTACCGAAGTTGTCGATGTGGGTGGCCTTTCCGAGGGGACCTACTACGTCGGTGATGTAATCGCCTTCCTTCAGAGCACAAAGCTTAGAAGTACTGGCGCCAACGGTTTGTACCACGAGGGTGATGGTTCCCTCTTGAGGGTTACTACCTGCAATGGTAAGGGGAACACGTTCGCCTTTTTCTCCAACGCGGACGATTACGAAATGGCCAGCCTTACGTGCTTTTGCAATTAAGGGTGCTTCCACATCAAGGCGGAAAACTTTCTCACTGAACTGAATCTTTCTAACAATCTTGTTCATCTTTTACCTAAATTGTTTTTATGCTATCCTAAGATAATTATGTTACTTGATGATGTCACAACCCATGTATGGCTGCAACGCTGCGGGGATATGGATACCTTCCTCTGTCTGGTTGTTCTCTAATATGGCGGCAACGATACGGGGAAGGGCCAGAGCGCTACCGTTAAGGGTATGGCAGAGCTCGGTTTTCTTGGTTTCACTATTGCGGTAACGACACTTCAGACGGTTAGCCTGATAGGTGTCAAAGTTACTTACGGAACTTACTTCCAGCCAGCGCTTCTGAGCCTCGGAATAAACCTCGAAGTCGTAGCAGATGGCTGATGTGAAGCTCTGGTCCCCACCACAGAGACGAAGGATGCGATAGGGGAGCTCCAACTTCTGGAGCAGACCTTCTACGTGAGCCAGCATCTCCTTGTGGCTCTCGGCTGAGTGCTCGGGCTTGTCTATGCGGACAATCTCTATCTTGCTGAACTCGTGCAAACGGTTAAGGCCACGCACGTCCTTACCGTAAGAACCAGCCTCGCGACGGAAGCATTGTGTGTATGCGCAGTTCTTGACGGGAAGGTCTTTCTCGTCAAGGATAACGTCACGATAAATATTGGTTACAGGCACCTCGGCTGTGGGAATGAGGTAAAGGTCATCCAGATTGCAATGATACATCTGGCCTTCTTTGTCGGGTAACTGACCTGTACCATAGCCGCTGGCAGCATTAACTACTGTGGGAGGCATAATCTCCTCGTAGCCAGCTTTGTTGGCTTCTGCCAGGAAGAAGTTGATGAGGGCACGCTGCAATTGTGCGCCCTTGCCACGATAAACGGGGAAACCTGCACCTGAGATCTTGACGCCCAGGTCAAAATCTATGAGGTTGTATTTCTTTGCTAATTCCCAATGGGGAAGCTTGGCTGTTTCAATTACAGGATTAGCATCCCAGTTGCCAACGGTATCCTTGCCGATGACGCATTCCTTAAGGTTGCTTTTAACAACCCAGTTATCTTCTGCGCATGAGCCCTCGGGTACTTCGGGATAGGGGATGTTGGGAATCTGGCAAAGCTGGGCTGTAAGCTCCTTCTCTGCAGATTCCATCTGCTGCTTCAACGCTTCATTTGTTTCCTTCAGTTCTGATACCTTAGCCTTGATAGCCTCAGCTTCTTCCTTTTTACCTTGTTTCATTAGGCCGCCGATTTCAGCAGCCAGTTTCTTAGCCTCAGAGAGGTTCTGGTCAAGGGTTGTTTGGGCTTCACGACGTTTCTTGTCTGTAGCTATTACTTCTGCAATAGCCTCCTTAGCGCCGTTGAAGTGCTTCTTTTCCAAGCCCTTGATAACGAGATCTGTCTGTTCTGTAATGAGTTTTAGTGTCAGCATATATATTGCGTCTTTATTACTTTTCCTTAATTAAATGCAAAATTAGTGTTTTTTTTGCAATAATACGTAGTATTATAGGTAAAAATAGTTGTAATAGTACAAAAAAAGGCTGCACAAATAATTGTACAGCCTTATTCTGTTCTTGAAAGTCTAATCTTATGCTCCAGCTACGGGGAGTACGCTTACTGTACTACGATCCAGACGACCCTTCTTGAACTGAACAGTTCCGTCGATGAGGGCGTACAGGGTATTATCCTTACCCATACCTACATTCAGGCCGGGGTAGTGACGAGTACCGCGCTGGCGAACGATGATGTTACCAGCAACACACTTCTCTCCACCAAAAATCTTAACACCTAATCTTTGAGCTGCTGACTCGCGGCCGTTCTTAGAACTACCAACACCTTTTT
>JAEEGF010197841.1_pt1 | contig 55980 bp, 48 predicted proteins | sample 9134171 | NCBI WGS metagenome assembly JAEEGF01 (sample SAMN16246542, study PRJNA631951) | gut metagenome | biome: gut microbiome; feature: rumen; material: AP-attached | host: Bos | place: Iran: Karaj | collected 2018-10 | reverse complement strand
TTAATACCAATAACTTCTATGTTCAAAATATTGGAATCTCTTCTTTCGCTGGCGAGTTTTACCATAATGGTGGCAAGACTCTTTTGATTGACCAGGTATTTAAACAGCCAGACTGGAGTCATCAACTTCGTGAGTGCTACGATAAATATCCTGGTCTGAAAATTATTTTCACTGGTTCCCCTGTGATGAGACTTAAAGAAGAGAATCCAGAATTGAACGGAATAGTTAAATCCTATAATTTGAGAGGTTTTTCATTCCGCGAATTTCTTAATTTGAAGACACATAATAATTTCCGTGCGTTCACTTTAGATGAAATTGTAAATAACCACACTGAAATTGCCCAACAGATATTTAAAAGTGTTAACCCTCATGATCACTTCAATGACTATCTTCACCATGGTTTCTATCCATTCTTTTTGGAAAATAAAAATTATTCAGAGAATTTGTTGAAAACCATGAACATGATGATAGAAGTGGATATACTTCTTATTAAGCAAATAGAACTGAAGTATTTGGCAAAAATCAAGCAACTTTTTTATTTGCTTACAATGAGTGGTAATTCAGCTCCTAACATCAGCCAGCTCGCTCAAGAATTGGGTATGAGCCGTGCCACAGTGATGCATTATATTAAATATCTAATGGAATCACGTTTAGTAAACATGATATATGCAAAGGACGATGAATTTCCTAAGAAACCTGCTCGCGTACTCCTTCACAACTCAAATCTGATTTACAGTTTTTACCCAAAACGTTTTGACGACCACGATGTCCAAGAGACTTTTTTCTGTAACACATTATGGAAAGACCATAAAGTGAATAAGATTGGTAATTCTGGTGCATTTCTTATTGATAAAGATTCTGAATATAAAATTGTAGAACATTGCACAAAGTTGAAAAGCAAGTCTAAAACATTATTTGCTGTAAACCATTGTGACATAGGCGAAGGTAATCAAATTCCGTTATGGCTTTTCGGTTTTTTATATTAAATAAATCAATCAATTATAATAAATAATTTAATTCTAACAAAATGGGTAAAGAAAAAAAATTTATGACATGCGATGGTAACCAGGCTGCTGCACATGTAGCTTACATGTTTTCTGAAGTAGCTGCCATCTATCCTATCACCCCATCATCTCCAATGGCAGAGCACGTTGACGAATGGGCTGTTGCTGGACGCAAGAATTTATTCGGTGATACTGTGCTTGTTCAAGAAATGCAGTCTGAAGCCGGAGCAGCTGGCGCCGTTCATGGCTCTTTGCAGGCTGGTGCTCTCACAACAACATTCACTGCTTCTCAGGGCCTATTGCTGATGATTCCTAACATGTACAAGATTGCTGGAGAGTTGTTGCCAAGTGTGTTCCATGTTTCAGCTCGAACAGTTGCCTCCCATTCACTCTGTATTTTTGGTGATCATGGTGATGTGATGGCATGTCGTCAGACTGGTTTTGCTATGTTGGCAGAAGGATCTGTTCAGGAAGTTATGGACCTTTCGGCTGTCGCTCATCTTTCTGCCTTAAAGAGTCGTGTTCCATTCATCAACTTCTTTGACGGCTTCCGTACCTCTCATGAATATCAGAAGATTGAGGAGATTGATATGGAAGACCTTCGTCCACTTGTTGACATGGATTCTTTAAGTGAATTCCGAGCACGTGCATTATCCCCTGAGCATCCTCAGGCAAAGGGTATGGCAGAGAATCCTGAGACCTTTTTTGCCCATCGTGAAAGTTGTAACAGGTATTATGATGCTGTTCCTGCAATAGTTGAAGAATACATGAAAGAAGTGTCAAAGATAACTGGTCGTCAATATAAGCTCTTCTCATACTATGGTGCAGACGATGCTGAACAACTGATTATCTTGATGGGGTCAGCTACAGAAGCAGCTCGTGAAGCAATTGATTATGCAAATGCTAATGGAGCAAAATATGGTATGGTAAGTGTACATCTTTACCGTCCCTTCTCTGTTGAACATCTGCTTGCAGCCGTACCAAAGACTGTAAAAAGAATCGCTGTTCTTGACCGTACCAAGGAGCCTGGTGCAAGTGGTGAACCATTACTTCTCGATGTAAAAGATGCATTCTATGGTAAGAAGAATGCTCCATTGATTGTTGGTGGACGTTACGGGCTTGGATCTTCTGATGTGACTGCAACGATGATTTTAAGTGTCTTTGACAACTTGAAGCTTCCACAGCCCAAAGACCGTTTTACTGTAGGCGTTATTGATGATGTCACGTTTACATCACTACCACTAGAGGAAGAGAAAGCACTTGGTGGCGAAGGTGTTTTTGAGGCAAAATTTTATGGACTGGGTGCTGATGGAACAGTTGGAGCCAATAAGAACTCCGTTAAAATTATCGGCGAGAACACAGACAAGTATTGTCAGGCATATTTCTCCTATGACTCAAAGAAGTCTGGTGGCTTCACGTGCTCACATCTTCGTTTTGGTGATACCCCCATCCGCTCCACCTATCAGATAAAGACTCCAAACTTTGTCGCTTGCCATGTTCAGGCATATCTTCGTATGTATGATGTGACTCGCGGATTACGTGAAAACGGCACATTCCTTCTGAACACCATTTGGGATGCAGATGATTTGGCAAAGAACATGCCCAACAACGTGAAACGTTATTTCGCGCAGAAGAACATCTCTGTTTATTATATCAATGCAACAAAGATAGCACAGGAGATTGGACTAGGTAACCGCACAAACACAATTCTCCAGTCTGCATTCTTCCGCATTACCGAGGTTATTCCGGTTGACTTGGCTGTTGAGCAGATGAAGAAATTCATCGTTAAGTCTTATGGCAAAAAAGGAGAAGACGTTGTAAATATGAATTATGCTGCTGTTGACCGTGGTGGTGAATACAAGAAACTTGACATCGATCCAGCATGGGCAAATCTTCCTGATGAGCCGAAAGTTGAGAACAATGACCCTGACTTCATCAATAATGTTGTACGTCCGATAAATGCCCAGGACGGTGACCTTCTTCCTGTATCAGCTTATAAAGGTTATGAGGATGGTGCATGGGAGCAGGGAACTGCAGCATATGAAAAACGTGGTGTTGCTGCTTTCGTTCCCACATGGATTTCAGAAAATTGTATCCAGTGTAACAAGTGCGCATTTGTTTGTCCTCACGCAGCTATTCGTCCGTTTGTAATGAACGCTGAGGAATCAGCTGGTCTCGATAGCGCAAAGCTGGAGGTGAAAGCACCTGCTCCATTGAAAGGCATGCAGTTCAGAATGCAGGTAAGCGTGATGGACTGTCTTGGTTGCGGCAACTGCGTGGATGTATGTCCTGGAAATCCGAAATTGGGTAAAGCACTCAAAATGGTTCCGCTTGAGGGTGAGCTTCCTGAAGCAAAGAATTGGGAATACTGCGTGAAAAACGTGACATCTAAGCAAGATTTGATTGATGTGAAATCAAATCCGCGTGTATCACAATTTGCAACACCGCTCTTTGAGTTCTCGGGAGCATGTTCAGGTTGTGGTGAGACACCATACGTTAAACTGATTTCTCAGTTGTTTGGAGATCGTCAGATGGTTGCAAACGCAACGGGTTGCTCCTCAATCTATTCTGGTTCAATACCATCAACTCCATATACAAAGAATGCTAAAGGACAAGGACCAGCTTGGTCGAATTCTTTGTTTGAAGACTTCTGTGAGTATGGACTTGGTATGGAGATTGCTAACAAGAAAATCCGTGCACGTATTGTTACCATGCTCAACGAGGTGACATCACATCCAGAATGTCCTGAGGGTTACAAAGCTGCCGCTGCTGAATGGATTGCAGGCAAAGACAATGCTGATGCCTCAAAGGCGGCTGCAGCCAAGCTTATTCCGTTCATAGAGGAAGGAAGGAACAAGGGATGCGAGACCTGTAAACAGCTGAGCGAATTATCACACTACCTTGTAAAACGCAGTCAGTGGATTATCGGAGGTGACGGTGCTTCATATGATATTGGCTATGGCGGTCTAGACCACGTGTTGGCATCTGGCGAAGATGTGAATATCTTTGTAATTGATACAGAGGTGTATTCCAACACTGGCGGTCAGTCTTCAAAGGCCACTCCGATCGGTGCAATTGCTCAGTTCGCTGCTGGTGGAAAACGTATCCAAAAGAAAGACCTTGGTCTGATGCAGTCAACTTACGGCTATGTATATGTGGCTCAGATTGCCATGGGTGCAGATAATGCACAGTGCCTCAAAGCGCTTCGTGAGGCTGAAGCATATCCTGGACCATCTCTTGTCATAGCATACGCTCCATGTATTAACCATGGACTGAAAGCTAAGGGTGGTATGGGTAAGAGCCAGGCAGAGGAAGCTAAGGCTGTGGCTTGTGGTTACTGGCACCTCTGGCGTTATGACCCCCGTCTGGAGGCGGAAGGGAAGAATCCGTTCCAGCTGGATTCTAAAGAGCCTAACTGGGATGACTTCCAGTCATTCCTTGAAGGAGAGGTACGCTATCTCTCACTTAAGAAAGTGAAGCCGGCAGAAGCACAGGAACTCTTTGATGCCGCAAAAGAAGCTGCACAGAGACGTTACAATACTTATGTTCGTATGAGTAAGCTTGAATACTGATTCTGACGAATAGAACTATTGTTTTAATTTAAAGGGTGAGCCTTTATGGGCTCATCCTTTTGATATATTATTCGAAATATAGAAAATAATAATTACATATTTTGTTGATTAGTTTTTTTATATAAGATGAAAATGCCCTTAGGCATGAAAATAATCCAATCACGAATGAGGTATTTCATTTATCTGTCATACGATGGTATGGCATATCATGGATGGCAAATACAGCCCAATGGCATGAGTGTTCAGGAAAAGTTACAAAGCTGTTTGTCAACTATACTTCACACTCCCATTGAGATAGTAGGAGCTGGAAGAACAGATGCAGGTGTGAATGCCACTGAGATGGCAGCTCACTTCGATTGTGATACAGCCTTTGACACATCAGATATTGTCAGAAAATTGAACCGCTTTCTGCCCTCTGATATCTCTATCACAAGAATCATACAAGTAAGGGATAATGCTCATGCCCGGTTTGATGCCTTATCAAGAACATATAAATATTATCTGTCGATTGGTAAGTCACCGGTTTTGCGCAATTATTCTTACCGTGTTCCATATTCTTTGGATTTTAATATGATGAATAAGGCAGCCTCTTTATTGCGTCTATATACAGACTTCACTTCATTCTCAAAAGTACATACTGACACGAAAACGAACAACTGCAAGATTATGCAGGCTGAATGGAAGCGGATAATGAGTCACCCGCTATTGCTACATGGGTGCAATCAGTGTGAATTATGGGAATTCACTATCCGTGCTGATCGTTTCCTTCGGAATATGGTACGAGCTATTGTAGGAACATTGATAGATGTGGGCAGAGGTTTGATGACCGTTGAGAAGTTTGGTGAAATAATTGAGCTCAAGAACCGCTGTGCTGCTGGGACAAGTGTTCCTGGAAATGCTTTGTTTTTAGCTGGTATTGAATATGGAGATGAGCTGTTTGTCTATAATAATGAATCCAAATTCTGATATTAACAATGTGGATTATATTAGCATTTCTATCAGCTTTCTTGTTAGGATTTTACGATGTGTTTAAGAAGAAATCGCTGAACGGCAACGCTGTGATTCCTGTACTTTTGTTAAACACATTGATATCCTCATTGATTTTTCTTCCTCTCATACTTCTATCAGCTTGTAACATAATAAGCAGCGGAACACTGTTTCATGTGGAAAGTTATTGCTGGGAGAAGCACCTTTTCATCATGATGAAGTCAATAATTGTATTGTGTTCATGGATATTTGGCTATTTCGGAATTAAAAACCTACCTATTACAATAGTTGGTCCTATCAATGCTACACGTCCAGTGATGGTGCTTATAGGTGCACTATTATTATTCGGTGAACGGTTGAATCTTTGGCAGTGGTCAGGAGTAATGATTGCCATGTTAGGTTTGTTTCTGCTTTCCCATAGTGGAAAGAAAGAAGGCATTAATTTTTCAAACAACAAATGGATTGTCTTTGTTTTCTTGTCGAATATACTTGGAGCCATATCGGGACTTTACGACAAATACTTGATGGCTTCTCCTGAAAACGGTGGAATTGGTCTTGAAAAGTTAACTGTTCAGTCCTGGTTTAATATCTACCAGCTGTTGCTAATGACAATTATATTGTTTGTGTTATGGTGGCCGAAACGTAAAAGCACTACCCCATTTGAATGGCGATGGTCTATCATTTTGATTTCGTTGTTCCTATCGGCTGCTGACTTTGTTTATTTCTATTCTTTAAGTATCGATGGAGCTATGATCAGTATCGTGTCAATGATCCGTCGAGGTTCCGTTGTTGTTTCATTTCTTTGTGGGGCATTCTTATTCAAAGAGAAAAACCTGATGTCAAAAATCATTGATTTGGGGTTAGTTATATTATCCATGATATTTCTGTTTGTAGGCAGCAGATGAGGACATCTGTTTCAGATGACACAAAAAACGTGGTTCTAAAAAATAGAACCACGTTTTTTAGTTAACAGAAAAATGTAGATTAAGCAGGTAATGAACCAGCAATAAGGATAAGCACAAGGAGACCGAGAATGGCATAAAGCTCCGGGAATACGGCAAGCACCATGGTTGTACCGAATGCATTATGTCCACCACCGATAGCAGAAATACCATTTGCACAGACCTTAGCCTGACGGATTGCAGAGAAAAGTGCAACTAATCCTAAGGCAAGCCCTGCTCCCAATATGGCAGCTGCAACCAGCATATTGCCATTAGCTGCTGCCAGATGACTGTTAAGCATGAAAAAGCCTACGAACCCATATAAGCCCTGTGATGACGGAAGGGCTGCAAGAGCTATGTATGACCCACTCGCACTCGGATTCTTCTTATAGGCTCCAATAGCCGCATTACCACAAATAGTTACTCCGTAGGCAGAACCTACTCCCGAGAGTCCGACGCATAAAGCGACTCCCAAATAAGCTAAAACAATTTCCATAATAAATTATTAATAATATTGATTTTAATGTATTATCTTAAAAAGACTATAATAATTATCGATTAATCCGTTTTTTCGTATTCTTTAACTCTGAAAGGATCGTAAGCTTTGCCTCCGCCTTCGAAGTCTGCATTTTTAAAGAACTCTACAAAAGTCAGTCGCATAGGGTGTACGAATGATGAAATCATGCAGAGTGCGAAATTAATTCCATGCCCAAATAGTAAAATAAGCAACATCGGCAACCATCTGATATACCAATTCATTCCATCTGTCATCTGCATGGCGAGTTGATTGAATACACTTCCAAGCACACCACCAGTCAGTCCGAGTGCAAAAAGTCGGATATAACTGAGCAGGTCGCCAAGCAATCCTGTTGCCATGCCGTATGCGTCCCATAGACCAGTGCCAAAATTCATAAAAATATTCTTGCCTGGTGAATTGAAGAAGAAGATACCGATGACAGATAAAGCAATGATGCCATAAAGGATGTATAACACAGGTTGAGGTAGAATAACGCCACAGGCAGGGAGCCCGAAAGCAATAATTGCAATAATAATGGCAAGAACCCACGAAATCTTTCCGACTGCAAATTTCCAGCCATGCAATTTTGCCGCCTTTATTCCAGCTAAAACCATACCAAGCAACACTTGTACCAATCCTATAAAAACAGATATAACCATCATCGGAGAGTATCCGAATAGCTTATAGTTGTTTTCATTTACGAACATTTTTTTGACTGGTGCCAGAAATGCCCAATCTTGCTGAGAAAGATCGATACCGAGGAAAGTGCCGGTAAGCAGACCACAGATAATTGTTGTTGCTCCAAGATATATACCTAGCTTCGCATAAGGTTTAACATTCTCTTTGCATTTATAGAAAAGTATGATGCTGGCTACAAGGACAATAAGACCGTACCCTGCATCTCCCAGACACAACCCGAAAAAGAGCATAAAGAAAGGTGCAAAGAAGGGTGTGATATCCAAATCCTTATAGTTGGGAAGAGAATACATCTTAAGAATAGGCTCAAATAGAGAACTATATTTGTCGTTTTTGATTTCTACCGGAACAGTGTCTGTCTCTGACGGGGTCTCCTCTTCGAAAAAAATCTTCTTCTCGTTAAGAAAAGTTTTCAGTTCTTTTGATTTCTCATCAGGTGCCCAACCAACCATCAGCCTGAGATGATTGTCTATCAGATCTTCACTGCTCAAATGTACTTTTGACAATGACAGCTCATTCTCGTTTTCGATTTTACCAGCCATCAAGATATCACGTTCCTCACTATTAATCCTCAAAAACTCATCCTGTACTTTCTTAAGATGTTCTTCCAAAGAAAACTTCTGAGCGGTTAGTTCTTCAAGACTTAATGATGGAAGCACAACGGGTTCAGCGGTAATATCTGGTTGCTCTTTAGAGAATGTGAGAAAGTATATTTTTTTATTGACCTCATTGATTTCTGTCGCAAAATACTTGTCTATCCATTTTGCTTGAAACATTTTAGAAGGACAAGTCCAAAAACCAACGACATAGCCTAAATCTTGAAGAAAAGAGATTTTATCAGCATTGAAATTCCCCCAAGGATTCACTTTGGAAATCGCTTTGCTTGTTTCATCCAACTCATGACTGATTCTCAATTCCTTTGCAGTAAGTTCCTCGATTTCAGAAAGAATGTTAATAGCATCATTTAAGGTGGAATCTGTTTTGAGATCTAAGTTATCTGCTGCCGTTTTCTTCTTATATTCTTTATCTGAAGTATATGTTTCTTTCGCATAGTCAAGTGATTTTAAAGCGTTTTCAAAACGATCGTTGAGTATCTTGGCTTTCTCAAACTCTTGACTAGTGGAACCTTGCTGTAGCTGATCAATATGTACAACACCTAATTTCCGAATCGAATAAATAAAGTTGTCATACTCCTTATTTGTAATCAGGAAAGTATATTTCTTCATTTTAGTAATCATAGCAGAACCTCCTTTCCTTCATTAACATTTTCTTCTTCTCTCTTTTCTTTAATTGCTTTAAGGATTTTCTGACTTGATTTCGACAAGTTTTCCTCATCCTCCATGAAACGCTTGATTTTCCTTATTGCCTCCTCATATCCAGGAATTTGGACTTTCTCAAAAAGATTTACTTTCTGAGTAGTCTTTCTTCTTGCATGTTCCAGTAACTGAAGTTTGGCTACAACAAATTCTCTCTCCACAGCTGTCTTTGCAAGTCCTTGAAGCAAATTGATTCCATCGAAATACCATTTAGGTGCACTGAACACTCCAAACGGTTTAACATCAAGCATTATATTTTCAAGCACCGGAACCCTGACACCTGCCACTTTTCGGACATTGAGCTGAACATCTTTAAGTTGAACAAGAGAAGGGTCAAACTCCTCCCAAAGTGCATACATCGATTCATATCCTTGAATCTGTTGCTGAAGTTTCTTGTCGAGTTCGTCAGCCTCTTCTTTTGCTTTTTTCACCTCAAGTCTGAGAGCTGTTTCCTTGTTTTTGATAATTGGCAAGGTCCTAACCCTCATCTTAAGCTGTTTCTCAAGCTGTTGTTTGGATGTTTTATTATATTGAAATTTTATAGCCATGTCATTAATAATTAGACATTATTATCTTAGGATATCCATAAGGGAGATGATAATGACATCATTCAACTCCTCTTCAACAGACTGTTATGGTTCATACTTCAGTCCAATAGATATCAGTGAATTCTTTCTTGATGTTGACTTCTTCTAGCTTGAAGTATTTTTTGAACAGTTGCCAGGTGACATCTAGCATTTGTGTCGTGTCAAGATTGACATCAATGGCAAGGATCTTATCTGCATAATCCTTGGCAAAATCAAGACATCTATTGTCATAGTCTGTGAGGTCAAATCCATTCTCAAGTTTAGTCTTGGCATTTGCTGCGTCCGCATACAGACGAATTGCCGCATTCATTACCTGGGCATGGTCTTTTCTTGTTTTCTTTCCAGCAACAAGCTGTTTCAAACGAGAAAGAGAACGGAATGGATCAATAATAACCTTACCGATGTCAGAATCACGTCTGAGATAAAGCTGACCTTCTGTGATATACCCAGTGTTGTCGGGAACTGCATGAGTGATATCACCTCCAGAAAGCGTTGTGACTGCGATAATAGTGATAGATCCACCTCCTGCTTCCTCAGGAAACTGAACAGCTTTTTCATAAATCTTAGCGAGATCTGAATACAGTGAACCTGGCATAGAATCTTTAGAGGGAATCTGATCCATACGGTTAGACACAATAGAGAGCGAATCTGCATAAGAAGACAGGTCTGTCAAAAGAACAAGTACTTTCTCATGCTTCTCCACAGCGAAATACTCGGCAGCAGTGAGTGCCATATCAGGGATAAGCAACCGTTCTACAGCTGGATCCTCTGTGGTATTCATAAAAGAGATGATACGGTCAAGTGAACCTGCATTTGAGAACGTATTTTTAAAGAAATAATAATCATCATTGGTCATACCCATACCACCAAGAATAATTTTGTCTGCCTGAGCACGCAGAGCAACAAGTGCCATTACCTCGTTGAATGGTTGGTCAGGATCAGCAAAGAACGGTATCTTCTGACCAGAGACAAGAGAGTTGTTCAAGTCAATACCTGCAATACCTGTAGCAATGAGTTCACTCGGTTGTTTACGTCGAACCGGATTCACCGAAGGTCCACCAATTTCAACTTCCTTACCTTCTATTTCCGGCCCTCCGTCGATCGGCTGTCCGTATGCATTAAAAAAACGCCCAGCTAGTTGATCACTTACCTTTAGAGATGGTGCTTTACCAAGAAAAACAACTTCTGCGTTGGTTGGAATACCACCAGTTCCTTCAAATACCTGCAGTGTGACATTGTCACCCTTAATCATAACAACCTGAGCAAGTTTACCGTCGATAGTAGCCAATTCGTCATAACCCACCCCTGTGGCCTTGAGTGAGCAGGTAGCCTTTGTGATTTGGCTCACCTTTGTGTATATTTTTTGAAAAGCTTTAGCCATAATTGATTATTTTTGGGTTAACATGTCTTTAATCTGTCTCACATAATCCTCATACTGTTCAGATTTATACTGCGAATAGTTCATTTGTTTACACAGATTTATCATTTTCTTGAAATAGTCAGTTACTTCAAGGAAATTATCGAATTCAAAATTTGTCTCACATATACCTGTGACAATATTGAGAATGGCTTCCTGCCTTTCTAGAGAGGTCACAGCATCAATTTCATCAAAAGCGTCTTGCTGCAAAACAACAAAGTCGATTACTTCAGACTTCCAGAAAGTGATATGATAATCAACAGGTACGCCGTCATCTCCAAGAATGTTGATTTGTTCTGCAATTTCCTTACCTCTTTGCATTCTAGTCTTCAAATCTAGCACTTTGGGAATCCACTTGTCATTGATTTTCTCCTTAATATACTCGGCAAATTCAGGATATTCAAGATATTTGGAATAAGAATCAATGGGATTGACAGCTGGGTACCTTTTCTTATCAGCTCTGTCCTGTTCCAGTCCATAAAAGCATCTGGCAACTTTTTTAGTGTTTTCTGTGACAGGTTCCTTCAAGTTACCACCAGCTGGAGAGACGGTACCAATGAATGTAATTGAACCAACCTCGCCATTATTAAGATAAACATATCCTGCACGTCCATAGAAATTAGATATAAGTGCAGAAAGATCCATCGGAAAGGCATCCGGACCAGGCAGCTCTTCCATTCGGTTAGACATCTCACGCAAAGCTTGAGCCCAACGTGATGTGGAATCGGCCATGAGAAGAACTCTAAGACCCATAGCTCTATAATATTCAGCCATAGTCATTGCTGTATAAACGGATGCCTCGCGGGCTGCAACAGGCATGTTCGATGTGTTTGCAATAATGATTGTGCGTTCCATCAGTTTTCTTCCTGTATGAGGGTCTTCCAATTCGGGGAACTCTGTGAAAATCTCTACAACCTCGTTTGCACGCTCGCCGCAGGCTGCAATAATGACAATATCAGCTTCGGCCTGTTTTGAAATAGCATGTTGAAGAACTGTTTTACCTGTTCCAAATGGACCAGGGATAAACCCAGTTCCTCCTTCGACTATCGGATTGAAAGTATCAATGGTTCGCACACCGGTCTCAAGCAGTTTGAATGGTCTTGGTTTTTCTTTATAATTTGTCATTGCAAATTTCACAGGCCAATGTTGAATCATGTTTACTTTGATTTCATTTCCATCTTCATCAACAAGAATAGCAATAGTATCTTCCACCTTATATTTACCTTCAGCAACAACAGATTTCACCTTTGCTTTTCCTTGTAACTGAAACGGTGCCATAATCTTTATAGGTTGAAAATTTTCTTCAACCTGCCCAATCCAATCAGCTGCTTGAACAATGTCACCAATTTTTGCTATTGGCTTAAAATCCCACTCTTTTTCTCTGTCTAAAGGGTCGGTGTACTGACCTCTTTTAAGAAACACACCATCCATTTTATTGAGGTCGTTTTGTAAACCATCAAACTCTTTAGCGAGCATACCCGGCGCCAACTGAACCTCAAGCAAGTGTCCTGTAAAATCAGCAGACGCACCCACTTTTAGTCCTCTTGTAGATTCAAATACTTGAACATAGACATCTGCTCCGATGACCTTAATAACCTCAGACATGAGTCTGTCGCCTCCTGTCTCTATATAGCAGATCTCACCCTGTCTTACCGGGCCATCTACCCTAAGTGTGACCATGTTGGCAACAACACTGTTAACTGTACCTTTAGTCATATATTAAATTATTTAATTTGTTTTCTGATAAATTCGTCAGGAACTTTAGCCTCACCTCTCAGTGCCTCTATGATTTGCTTAAATCTCCGCTGTCCTTTCTCGGGCTCAAGCATTTGCCATCTTTCCATCATTTCAAGCTTGCAAAAGTAAGCAAAAACTGCTTCTATGGAGAAAACATCAAAGATGGTGGCTTCATCAAGCCATTTCCATTTAAACGCATCAATGAGCCTTTCTTTATCAACTGGATCATCTGTATCAACAATGGTTAATATTTCCGAAACGTAATCGTATTCATTTCGTAAGTCAAAATCCTTTGTGTTATTGTTACGAATCATTTCGTTAACATTATTATCCCCATATATATAATCAGCTACATTCCATCCATACTTTCTGGCAATAAATGCAGTTAGCATGTTTGAGAGATCCAAATTAAGATTAAACCATTGGGCAATAAACTTATTTGGACAATGCATGGCATAATTATAATATTCAAAAAGGATAACGTCTTCAGGGAAATATCCCTTTTTGTCTTTGTTATAATCAAATTCACGAGCAAAAACAGACATGAACACAGGATACCTATGTACATTAAAGTTCATGGTCCTTGCTGATGTGATTAGATCCTCCAGTTGGTCGTGTGTAAGATTTCCGTATGATAAGATGTCAACCTCTGGATTTTTGAGCATCTTTACCAGATTTAGACAATCTTTTCTGAGGTGGAAATAAAAGAGTAGCTTTTTGTCTTTATCTGTGATGACTTCTTCAGTTTGTTCCCGGAATTGCAGAAGCGAAATTTGTGGATTCTGCAAATCTTTGAGAGAAATATCGGGCACACCAGCCATCAGACAATAATAATTAGCCATAGTGAGAATCAGTTAGCGTTATTAACAAGATAAAAAGAGAATAACTAGTATAAGGGTAGAAAACAATGTAGAAAAATTAAAAAAATCAGAATAGCATATTGACAAGTTGGGGTCTTAAAAATGCTTTAAAATAGTTCTCAAATTCATCTTTTCCGAAGTTCACTTTGTAAGCCCCATCTGACGGTTGGATACAGAAAAGTGTATCAATGCCATTAATCTGTTCAATTTTAACACCCTTATCTAACAAATCCTTGGCTTTCTTTGCAAAAAACGCCTTTAAGTCTTGAGCATCAGTAGTAGAGATCACAATGTCTTCATTCGCTCCCCACTTTTCAGCTACTTTTAACATAAACTCTCGCATAAAATGTTTATCATCAACAATACCATCTACTGTTTGTTTTACAATTTTATCAGAAACAATATTTGCCACTTCTGTTTTAAGGGCATTAACCGCTTGATCGCAAAACATTTTAAGTTCTGATTTTGTGTTTTTGTCGAGTATGTTAGCATCTTTTTGTGCTTGAACTCTGATGCTTTCAGCCTGTGACTGAGCTTCCTCAATTATCTTTGCAGCCTGGTTCTTTGCCTGATTGATAATTTTTTCAGCTTCAATTTGGCCTCTTTCAACACCTTCTATGCGAAGTTTCTCTGTAAGTTCGTTAATTTTACTTTCCATTTGAATTATATATTAAATTTTTTTACAAATTTATTAATTTTTATTGACATTATCAATAAAATAATAAAAAAAGATAATTAAATAATATATTTCAATAAGTAAAATGATAAATAATTGTCTATACATTTATATTTGCAACAGGAAATATCAAAACATTTTTTCATTAGTAATTTAAAAAAATGCACTTAACTAATCTCATGAGATTCGTTAAGCGCAAAAAAATTGCTTATCTCACGACAAGCAATCTTTACTAACCTTAAAATAAATCTAATACCATGAAAAACACAATGCAAATTTAGCTATTTTCAGTTAGAAAACGACATGCATTTGCGTAAATAAAGATTATTTAATTAAAAATTAACATTATTTAATATTTGGACTCTTTATATTTAAAAGATAAAACACAATTATAGAGAATAAAAGGTATGACGTATGACCTTTTCTATTACTTTTGGAAAATATTTCATTTCAAGTTCATTCTCTTTTTTGGCTATATCTTCGGGAGTATCATTCTTATCAACAGAACATTCGAATTGTGAGATTATATCACCTCCATCGCAAACTGGTGAAACATAATGTACAGTCATTCCTGTTTTTGTCTCACCAGCTTCTTTTACAGCTTGATGAACATGATGGCCAAACATGCCTTTACCGCCGAATTTAGGCAATAATGCAGGATGTAAATTGATGATTTTCTTGGGAAAGGCATCAATGATAAACTCAGGTATCATTAAGAGAAATCCTGCAAGGACAATAAAATCCACTTGATGTTGCTGGAGAACATTCATAATTGTGTCTTTATCATTAATTTGCTGTTTGTTAAGGACAAGATTGGCAACATGTAGTTTTTCAGCTCTTACCAATGCATAAGCATCTTTTCTGTTGCTTATTACAACAGCGATTCTTACTATCTTTGAATTTTGAAAATATTTAATAATATTCTCACAATTTGTGCCGTTCCCGGAAACAAAAATAGCTAAATTGACCATATAAATAATGAAAATGTGATAATCATAATTTCAATCACATCGTATCAATTAAATTCTATTTATTATCGGTTAAAATATATCAAGAAAAAATGGAAATAATAGTAAATAATAGTAAATGCAATGCTCATAAGAATAGAGAAAGCTTTATTAGTATTTATTCTTTATCTGTATTTTGAACATCGGATTCTTCAATTGAAAAATCATTATAACCGTATTTTGTTAGTATATTATACCACTGTATTACTTTTCTCATGTCACTGACATGTACTCTATCTTCATCATATTGAGGAAGGATTTTTGAAAAAACTCTAAGAATCTCAATTTGTGATGCCTTCTTGTAATGAATGTCAATTTCTTTTTCATTGTACAGTTTCTTGGCATTACTGAATACTTCTGCCAGCTTTATCTCCTTTCCATCATTAGTGTAAATGGAAATATCTGATAGAGCAACAATTTTATCAGTAGCATAAGCGGGCGTTCTTCTTTTAGAATCGTCGATTGACTCAACAATTATCATCTTGTTCCCTTTTGAAAGAAAACGATAGAGTCCGGGCTTTCCGGAAATGGCTAAAATTTTATTTAACATAATTAAAAATGAAAATTATTAAAAAAGTCTGTGAAATTATTTTTTGATGTTTAATAATTTGATTAAATTCTCAATTTGTTCTTCCAGGTTTTCGCAACCATTATTATAAATAATATAATCAGCTTTATTTGCTATTTCCTGTTGATTGGCTTGCCGATTAATCTTCCGCATCACACTATCATATGAAATTTGATCTCGAAGCATAGTTCGTCTAATTCTAACACTCTCATCGGCTGTGACAAGAAGAACGAAATCAACAATCCTGTTAAATCCACTTTCGAAAAGAATTGCAGATTCAAGAAATACATCTTTGTCTTGACGTTGTTTTGTCCAATTGATAAAAACATTTGAAAGAGCAGGATGTACTATACTGTTTATTTTTTTTGTGTTTTCTTCATTTTTAAATAGATAATCAGATATAACACTTTTGTTTAAAGTCCATCCTTGAAATATTTTGGAGTTTGTATCAGGCTGCAAAGTTAAATCTATTTCAGGATTTTTTCCTATGGGCTTCTTATAAGCGTTTATCCCGACACATGAACAAATTTTCCAAATGATAATCGGATCTGACATCATCAATTTCTTTGCTTCCTTATCACAATCAAAACATTCGAATCCTTTTTGTTTCAGAATATTTACAACATAGGATTTTCCACTGCCAATTCCGCCTGTAATTCCAATTGTCATATTATTCGTTTATCTCATTAATTTGTTCGATAACATATTCAACATAATGTGGTGAATACTGAACATTAGTTACACCGCTGGGAGTTGCTGTAAGATTCACTTTACATTGAGATTCGTTTTCTTTAATCGAATTATAATCTATCACAGCATTGAACTCTTCGTCTTTGATATCGTTAAGCCTAGATGCATTAACGGTAAAAGATATTGTCGCATTTGAAGGAAAAGGTTTTAGTACAATGTTTTGTGGTGTGTTAATAGAGTAAATCGGAACAGATATTTGTTTTGAAGACAACATGTCAACACAAATAGTCACATTTACATGGTCCGGATTGCATTTTACACCTAAAGGAGGGTCAAGTTCTAGTGTTGCATTAACAGTGTCTTCGAGATTGTCATAATTTGCCAAAATTGTCTTTATTGCAGTGATTGTGTCGAATGAAACTTCAGGTGCATAAATATCAACGACTTGAGGATTAAAAACAACATCACATACCACAAATTCGTCCTTAGGGCTAATTTTTCCATTCAAATAAACTGGTACAGCTTTACGCTCACCATTTGAATAATAAATCTCAAGGGTTTGAAGGCTTCTTTCGCTGACACTTATTCCTGCTGGCAATACTCTGTCAAAAGATCTTTTCCATAGTTCATTGTCAATAACTAAAGCTTTATTATTGTCTCTCATACTTTTATAATCAACATCGACAATTCTCTCTTGTGGTGAAAACATCATTTTCAGCAGTTGAAACCCTCTTCCATACACCCTTACATTAATTGTTTCTGGGATTTTAGAGGTTGTTATAACAGAATTAGGAATACCATTAATCCGCAACTTGTAATCGATTGACATTGACAGGGAGTCCTTAAATGTCTGAATAAACCAAAATGCTACCGCGATGAACAAAAAGACTAAAAAAATCAATAATTCACGGTTTATTTTCGAAAGCCGTGAATTATTTTTATTGGTATTTGAATCCGTTTTAGGCATATATGCATGTTAATAAAAAATCATCTCTGCATAGTCTGTTCTATATCGGTATAAACACAATTTCTATCAACATCAATATACACACCCTTAGAAATCTCTATTGTCATATATGATTTTTCAGGGTTGGTATCTTTAACTTTTCCTCTGATGCCACTAGCTAAAATAACTTCACTTCCAATCTGAAGTTGACTTCTCATCTCCTGTATTTGCTTCTGTCTCTTCTTCTGTGGGCGAATCATGAAAAAGTACATAATTACAAACATGGCCACAAGCATAATAATCATAGGCATCATACTGTTAGGTTGATTTTCAGCTTGTTCAGTTTGTGGAGGCACTTCTGTTTTTGTTGTCATTTGTGGATTCTCCACTGGTGAAGTTTGATTTGTTGTTTGTGGAGAAGCCTGTTGTTCGGTTGATGCAGATATTTGGTTTTCTGCTGGTTGTTCTGTTTGAACTGCTTGTAATAAATTAAAAGTCATGATAATAATAATTTTATACTAATTTTTTAATATTATATTTTCTTTTTTTAGTTTTTTCACCACAGCATCTAATATTCCATTAACATAAGAAGCACTTTTAGGTGTGCTATAATATTTTGCTATTTCAACAAATTCATTAATCGTAACAGCAGTGGGAATTAATGGGAAATATAGAATCTCGGCAATTGCAATTTGCATGATTACTACATCCATGAAGGCAAGCCTGTCAAACTCCCAATTTTTAACACTTTGAGCAATAAGTCTTCTGTGGTCTTCATCATTAAGTATTGTACTTCTGAACAGTTTAATTGCATATTCACGATCTTCATCATCTTTATATTCCGGAAGTAATTGTTGATGCTGTTTGTTTTGTTCGTCAAATCTCTTGATTGTTTTTATGACAAAAGTATCAACAATTTCTTTATCATCATTCCAATACAGACTTTTATCTTCAAGTACGTCTTGAATTCGTTCGTCTTTCATGATAATTGATTTGTATAGTTTCCTCCATAACTCTTTATCTGTGATATAGTCATCAGTCTCATTATTCATATAATCCTTGTATGTCTCAGATGAGTAAATATTTTGCAATAATTTTTTTAGGTAGTCTGTATCGTTCATCCATGTGCGATTCTGAGCATCAAGATATTCCAAAAGTTGTTGGTTGACGGATAATTGTTTGATAAATCTGTTTTCCACAAATTTATGACTGATCTTTTCTTCTTTGTGGGCAATTTTGTTTAATTCTTCTTGGTTTTCTATAAGTTCTGCAGCATATTTTGTTGTGTCAACCATGAGTAGGAGCAAATAGTTGTAAAGGTCGTACGCCTTAGAGAGACTAAACAAAAGTTCCTTCTCTGCAGTATTGATATCTTTACCTCCATTTTGGTAAAATGAATAAATGAGCTGCACAATTTTCAGACGAATGAGTGTTCTGTTAATCATAATTCAAAAAAAATCTTTTTTTGTAAATTATTTGCAAAGATAATGATTTTATTTTATACTACAATGTTTTTTCACGAAAATACAATAATAAACACATCAAAAGTTGTTGGTACAAAAAAAAAATTGTAACTTTGCAAAGTTTTTGAAAATCGGCATCTAGCCAAATGGTGTGATGGCGAATTAAGCAATACAAAACTTAATTTATAGTAACACAAATGAAAGAGATTACATTAAATGCTAAGATTCGCAAAGAATCTGGAAAAAAACAATGCCGTGACCTTCGTCGTCAAGGATTGGTACCCAGCGTGGTTTATGGAGTTGAAAAAGATGGTAATGGTCTTCCCCTGTCCAAATCGATTGTAGTTACAGAGAAAGAACTTGCCAAACTTCTTTACACTCCTAATGTTTACATTGTGAATTTGAATATTGAGGGTGACCTGATAAAGGTGATTTTGAAAGAATTGCAGTGCGATCCTGTTTCAGACCGTCCGATTCACATTGACTTCTATCAGATAACCGATGCTCCTATTGTTATTGAAATTCCAGTTAAGTTGAATGGTTTGGCAGAAGGTGTTAAAGCTGGTGGTAAATTGGTTCAGAATATGCGCAAATTGAAGGTAAAAGCTCCATATACTTCACTTCCTGATACATTAAATATTGATGTTAGTGGCCTAACTCTTGGAAAGTCGCTTAAAGTTGGTGCTTTAGACTTTGATGGTTTGGAAATTGTCACATCTAAAGAAGTTGTAGTGTGTGCCGTACGTATGACTCGTGCTGCCCGTTCTGCAGCAGACCAGACCCAAGAAAGCACAGAAGAGTAATCAACTCCAATTTCATAATAATCCGAATCAAGGCTTACAAAACCATGATTCGGTTTTTTTTATTAAATAGTTGCAAGAAATAACAAAACACTTTTATTAAAGGCAATTTTATACTGATATATATATTAATACTTAAGTCAAATTCAAAAATCTCAAAAAATATGAGATTGTTAAAATTTTTTAGAGATATATTCAGCAAAAACAATAACAGAAGTGACGGAGAAGATGTTAATGAAACCATGAAATATTTAGTAGTAGGGCTGGGAAATATTGGACCTGAATATGAAGGCACTCGCCATAATGTTGGCTTTATGGTAGTAGATCATATTGCTCAAAAATTATCCATTTTGTTTAAGGACTGCCGATTTGGATGTGTGTGTAAAGGCAGAGTGAAAAATGTTGAGTTGGTTCTGTTGAAGCCATCAACATATATGAATCTTAGTGGTAATGCAGTACGTTATTGGCTTCAAAAGGAAAACATTCCTATTGAACGTTTAATTGTTGTGTGTGATGATATATCTTTACCTTTTGGGAAAATCAGAATTCGTCCTCAAGGTAGCGATGGTGGGCACAATGGACTTAAGCATATTGCTTCAATCTTGGGTACTCAACAATATGTACGGCTAAAATTGGGAGTGGGAAATAATTTTCCTAAAGGAAGCCAGATAGATTATGTGTTGGGACATTTTGATGAAAATGAACTTAACACAATTTCTTCACGATTGGAAATAGCTGCCGATGCCGTAAAAACATTTTGCTTGTGTGGTGTGACTATTGCAATGAATCAATACAACAAATAATAACTCTTCCACTTTTGACAAATATTATAAAACTAATGGTTGGATACCAATTAATCACCCTCAACATCAAAAAAATCTGAAAATAAAGCACTTTCATCATCCTTGTCAAAAAAAACGTCGTCAAAGTCGGCAAAAAATTCAGGAGTGGCAAGTTCATCAATTTCACGCCTTTCTTTTTTTGTCGGACGTCCACTTCCTTTGGCTCTAATGAGAAACCCTCCTACCCTATTCATTTCCAGGATTTCAAGTTGTGTTGGTGGAGTCACATCCTCCATTATATATGGAATCAGTTTTGCTCCCACTCTATTTTGAATTGCTTTAAGGATTTTAAATGAATATGTTACGGGCGGTTTTCGAACCTGGATGATATCACCTTCTTTAACTAACCTTGATGGTTTTTGTTTTATGCCGTCAATCATTATCCTCCCGTTCTTACAAGCATCTGAAGCCATTGTGCGGGTTTTGAAAATTCTTGCAGCCCAGAGCCATTTATCTATTCGAACCTCCATGCTCATATTAAAACTGTTGTTCAACAATTTGAACAATATTAATTATTGTTTCTACAGCCTTCTCCATGTTTTGAATAGGACAAAACTCAAATGGTCCATGGAAATTTAAACCTCCAGCGAAGATGTTTGGACATGGTACACCCTTAAATGATAGTTGAGCACCATCTGTTCCGCCACGTATAGCCCTAATAACAGGAATGGCCCCCGTTTTTTTTACTGCCTTAACAGCTATGTCAACAATCCGCTTGTCAACCTTTTCTTTCATATTATAGTATTGGTCACAGATTTCAGCTGTGGCAACATTTCCATATTTTTGATTTATCTTATCTATGACATCCTTTATGAATAGTTTTCGTTGTTCAAAGATTTCTCGATCATGATCTCTAATAATATAAGACAATTCGGCCTTATCACACCCTCCATTAATAGAAACTAAATGATAAAATCCTTGATATCCTTCTGTATTTTCGGGGGTTTCAGACATAGGCATCATTGTTATGAATTCTGCTGCCACCTTTGCTGCATTCAGCATCTTGCCCTTTGCATATCCAGGATGGACACTAACGCCCTTTATCATGATTTTTGCAGAAGCAGCATTAAAATTTTCATACTCAATTTCTCCAACATCTCCACCGTCTAAGGTATATGCAAACTGACAACCAAATTTTTCAACGTTAAACTTTTCTGTTCCCCGTGCGATTTCCTCATCTGGATTAAAAGCGATTCTAATTTCACCATGTTGTACATCTTTATGCTCAAGTAGATATTGACACGCAGATACAATTTCTGCAATTCCTGCTTTATCATCGGCTCCCAATAATGTTGTTCCGTCAGTTACAACTATATCTTCTCCAATATGTCTTAGCAACTCAGGAAACATGTGTGGTGAAAGAGATAAACACTCATTCAGCTGAATGTTCTTACCGTCATAATTTTCCACAACTCTGGGTTTTACATTAGCACCAGAAAAATCCGGACTTGTGTCGTAGTGAGAAATAAAGCCAACAGCTGGGATATTTTTTTTATCAGTATTAGCTTTCAATGTTGCATAAATATACCCATATTCATCCAATTCCACATCTGTTAACCCCAAATCAATTAACTCCTGCTTAATATATTTAGCTAATAGCCATTGCTTTGCCGTACTTGGAATTGTATCTGAACATTCTGATGATTGGGTGTCGAATGAAACGTATTTTAAGAACCGATTTACAAGTATAGTGTTCATAACGAATTAAGTTAAATGTTAAACGATTATAATAATAATGGATATTGAGCTGGTTAATATTTTAAACAGAACAATCAATAAAATAATAATTCATTAAGAATATATGAAAGAATAATTTCTTTTTCATCACCATATGGATAAAGATGTATATAGGACATTTCATTGATTTCAACATCGGGTGCAATTCCATTTTTATAATCATAATCACCATTTTCATCAGCTACATAGGCAACAGCGGGATGGAGTGAGACATAATAATTTGAGTTGATAGTCTTTGTCATAACAACTTGTCCTTCTGTGGATTCCCCAACAACAAATACATTATTGGAACCGATAGTATTATACAACGATCTTATCAGCCATTCTGCTGGTCCTGCTGTAGATTTGCTTGTAATAACAAAAACAGTATTCGGTTCTATTCCATTATTTATAGCCTCTTCAATAAAAAAATAAGACTTGTTGTTTTCTTCATTGTTCTTATTAAAGATGGTTTTGGCAAATATCTTGTTATGTCCTTTGCTGCCAATGATATATGATGCTAAGAGATTCGCGCAGTCCATATCGCCATTATTACATAGTCTTAAGTCAAGTATGAGCACATTGGGCTTTTGTTCTTTTATCTTTTGAGCAATGGTTTTCATGTCATCTATATAATTATGAGCATAATTGTCTTTTTCAATGGGACCAGAAGTCAGACGATTACACATTAAATATGCTATATTTTTATTATTAAGATGAAAATAAACTAAAATGGGAAAAGGAATGTCTTCAACATATTCCGATTTTTCCATAAAAATAGTGTCTTCATCACACCAAAAAAACTCATTTTCTTCTTGGTTAACATCCAGTTTGTTGACTATCAATTTTCTGGCTTTACCAGATACTAAATATGAAGTATTGGATGAAGATATACGAATTTCATCGACAGAACCAATGAAATCCCCTCTTCCTAAACCGGCTCTGTCTGCTGGTGAACCTTGTATGACTGTTTTCACTCGTGCATACTGCTTACTAGTTTTACCAGTTGGATCTGTCATGAGGATAAAATCCAAGCCATAGGAGTCAAGATGGTTAAAAAAACCTCTCTGATGATAATCTTCATCAAGAGTATCTAACGAGCACCACGACCAGTGATCATTAATAGGTGCAAAACCAATTAGAGTGGAAAAAAATTTTTGAGGCGTATTTAAATAACTTTTCCAAGGTATATTGTCAATTTTTATACTGTCACCCCAAAGATAATTAGCTCTCATGACATCTGTCATCCAATGGTCACAAGCAGAAAGTTCCTCATATTCCGATGTCCGGTCTTCACCACATGAGAATATCAGAAAAAAAGAAAAGCAAGAAAGAAGAAATTTATTAATGAATTTTGTTATGGCACCCATAGAGGCATGTTTCTAATTAATCGCAAAGATACAATAATAAATTGACAAATGAAAAATAATAAATGGTAAATTTTTTTTTGACTTTTTTTAATTGAATTAAAATGAAAAAAATGCATATTTTTTTGTAACTTTGCAAAAGATATGCGCAAATTTCAGCACTGTTTAAAACAACTCATTTAAAGACATTATATAGAGCATTAAATTTCAATATTTTATATGAACTTCAACGATTCCAACATAATAGATAATTATTTAAGTAGAATTGAAGGCGGCAGTATATCTGTAATTGCCAATTTTGATAAGTCAGAACTAGAATCAGAAGATATTTCTTGCTTAGATAAGGAAATCCCTATACTTCCTTTACGTAACATGTTGCTTTTTCCTGGTACCTTACTACCAGTAAATATAGGACGGGAATCCGCATTAACACTATTGAACGATGCTTATAAGCAAAAAATTCAGATCGGTGTGTTTGGCCAGCTTGACGAACATGTTGATGTTCCAAACGAAAAGGATTTATATAAGACTGGTGTACTTGGGCGTGTTGTAAAGATACTTCGTCTTCCCGACGGTAGTCATACAGCTTTTTTGCAAGGCATAACTCGTATTCATTTACTAAATGCACATGACGGAGGCAAATATTTGTTTGGCCATGTTGAAATATTCCCAGAAGTTATACCGGATGAATCTGACCACAAATTTATTGCCACTATCGATTCTTGTAAGGAAGTAGCAGACAAGTTTCTTCAGAAAGGCGATGGTATGCGTCTTGATTCATCATTCCGTCTAGAAGATGCTCGTAGCCGTGTTTTTTTTGTGAATTTCATGTGTGGAAGCCTTCCTTTACCTAACAACGAGCATTTGATGCTTTTAGAACAGACTAACGTTCATGACCGTGCTTTAAAATTATTAAGCATTCTGAACCGTGAATACCAGTTTGCCACATTGAAAGCAGACATACAAATGCAAACCCACGAGGACTTAAGCCGTCAGCAACGTGAGTATTTTCTTAAAAAAGAAATTGAGAACATAAAAGATGAGCTTGGTGATAATGAAGGAAACGACTATGATGAACTGTCTGCAAGAGCATCTAAGAAAAAATGGAATAAAGATGTGCTTGATCGTTTTAATAAAGAATTAACAAAATTAGAACGTCAGTCTCCTTCAAGCCCCGATTATAATGTCGTATATGAATATCTTGACACATTGCTTAATTTACCATGGGGGGAATATACGAAAGACAGTCTAAAACTTAACAATGCATCAAGAATATTAGATCAGGATCATTATGGTATGGAAAAAGTCAAAGAACGAATACTGGAGTATTTAGCTGTTCTTTGCTTACGAGGAGATTTTAAAAGTCCGATTCTTTGTTTGTACGGTCCTCCTGGAGTTGGTAAAACATCTTTAGGTAGAAGTATTGCAAAATCGATGAAACGCAAATATGTTCGTGTATCATTAGGTGGTCTTCATGACGAGTCGGAAATCCGTGGACACCGTCGTACATATATTGGAGCCATGCCAGGACGAATTATCAAGGGATTAGAACAAGCAGGAAGCTCTAACCCTGTCTTTATTCTTGATGAGATAGACAAAGTCGGTCAAATGAGTGTACACGGCGATCCCGCCTCTGCTTTATTAGAGGTTTTAGATCCAGAACAGAACACTGCATTCCATGACAATTATATAGATATAGATTATGATATATCTCATGTGATGTTTATTGCTACTGCCAACAATATCAGCACTATACCAACTCCTTTATTAGACAGAATGGAACTGATAGAAGTAAGTGGTTATCTAACAGAAGAGAAAATAGAAATTGCAAAACGTCACCTGATTCCAAAACAGATAGAGAATGTTGGTTTAAAAGACTACAAAGTATCTTTTACAAAAGCAGCCATAGAGAAAATCATAGAATGTTATACAAGAGAGTCTGGAGTACGCGAACTTGAGAAACAAATCAACAAGATTCTCCGAAAGATTGCCTTTATAGCCGTTACCGAAGAGTCTGCAAAAAAAACATACAAAATTACCCCTTCCGAAGTTGTTACGTTCTTAGGTGTTGAACTTTTCAGTCGCGACCAATATCATAATAATGACTATGCTGGAGTTGTAACAGGATTGGCATGGACTGCCGTTGGTGGTGAAATACTTTTCGTGGAAACTTCTTTAAGCCCAGGAAAAGGTAATAAACTAACATTGACTGGCAATTTGGGCGATGTGATGAAAGAGTCTGCAATATTGGCACTTGAATATTTAAAGAGCCACATAAGCATTTTGAATATAGATTCTGCATTATTCGATAATTACAACATACATATTCATGTTCCAGAAGGAGCTGTTCCTAAAGACGGTCCATCAGCAGGTGTAACTATAGCAACATCTATTGCCTCAGCATTAACACAACGTAAAGTTAGAAAAGGACTGGCAATGACAGGAGAAATAACCCTTAGAGGTAAAGTTCTTCCAGTTGGAGGAATTAAAGAAAAGATTTTGGCGGCAAAACGTGCTGGCATAAAGGAAATCGTACTTTGTCGTGAGAATGAGAAAAACATTAGAGAGATTCCATCACAATATATTAATGGATTGACATTCCATTATGTTGAAACGATAGATGATGTGTTATCATATGCGTTACTTGAAGAAAAAGTAGATAATGCTGTGACGTATAGAATTCCAGATTCTTACAAATTATCAAATCAATGAATTTTAAAGTTTTAGCATCAGATTCAAAAAGTTGTGCCCGTTGCGGTCTGATAAGTACGGACCATGGTAATATAGAAACTCCAATTTTTATGCCAGTAGGCACAACCGGTAGTGTGAAAGCAGTTCACCTTCATGAATTATTAAATGACATCAATGCTCAAATTATATTGGGTAACACCTACCATCTATACCTACGACCGGGAACAGATGTTCTGGAAAAATGTGGTGGTATTCATCGTTTTAATGGTTTTAATCGTCCAATTCTGACAGACAGTGGCGGATTCCAGGTTTTTTCATTAGCGGGAATACGTAAAATTAATGAGAACGGTGTGGAATTCAATTCTCATATTGATGGCTCAAAACATTTTTTCACACCCGAACGAGTCATAAATATTGAAAGGTCAATCGGAGCGGATATCATGATGGCTTTTGACGAATGTCCTCCTGGCACATCCGATTATCAATATGCAAAAAAATCTCTGGTTCTGACTGAATCATGGTTGGATCGATGCATTGCTGAATATAAATCAACAGAACCCCAATATGGTTATCATCAGAGTCTGTTTCCCATCGTACAAGGCTGTACATACAAGGATTTACGGATTCATGCTGCTGAAAATGTGGCAAGTAAAGAAATGGATGGCAACGCAATCGGTGGATTAGCAGTTGGAGAGCCCGTTGATGTGATGTATGAAATGATAGAAATCGTGAACGGGATATTACCAAAAGATAAACCTCGATATCTGATGGGAGTAGGAACGCCAATTAATCTCCTTGAAGGGATAGAGCGTGGAGTAGATATGTTTGATTGTGTGATGCCTACACGCAATGGACGTAATGCCATGTTGTTCACTCGTAATGGTACGATGAATATGCGCAATAAAAAATGGGAGGATGATTTCAGCCCAATTGATTCAGAAGGCTGTTCATATGTTGATACAACATATAGTAAAGCATATCTCCATCATCTGTTTAAAGCTCAGGAGCTATTAGCTCTTCAGATTGCCTCAATCCATAATCTGGCTTTCTACTTAGATTTAATGCGTGAAGCTCGTGAACATATCTTGTCAGGTGATTTCTGTATATGGAAGTCTAAGATGATTGGTGAATTAGGTAGAAGACTATAAAGATGTCTACGAACTATTAGAAGTAATACATAGCATCATTAATTAAAAGATAATAAACATAAGTTATTAATTGCAGGTTATATAAAACATAAACTAAGAAAAATCATAGTTGTCAGTTTCAGAACACATACAGGATAATAAAGAGATGAATGTGGCAACAAATGAGAGCGCATCCTCATCAAAACATCAGCGGAAAAGAAAAAAAACGTTGAAGGATATTTGGCATTCCTTAAAAGCTTTTTTCTTCACCCGTATATTTCCCCTTAACCTAATAGACAGGTATTTGATGTGGAAATTTCTGAGTACATATCTGTTTGTCATCCTAATTATCATCTCAATTGCGGTTGTTTTTGACATTAACGAGAATATAGATAAGTTTGTCTCACGCAATGCCACAATGCGCCAAATTTTCTTAGACTATTATCTGAATTTCATACCATATTATGGTAACCTTTTTAGTCAGTTATTTGTATTTGTATCTGTTATTTATTTCACTACTAAGCTAGCTGAAAATTCAGAAATTATTGCTATGATGTCAACAGGTATGACATTCAGACGCTTACTTCGTCCATATATCTTTTCCGCTGTCATTATAGCATTAATATCTTATTATCTTGGCTGCTACATAATACCAGAAGGAAATATTAAACGTGTAAAATTTGAAAATACATTTAAAAAACGTAAGACACCAGCATACACCACAAATGTACAATTGGAAGTTGATAAAGGTGTTATTGCTTATATTGGACGTTATGAAGACAACACAAAGACAGGTTATGATTTCTTTTTAGACTCATTCAAAAACAAGAAGTTGGTGAGTCATCTTCAATCAAGCACTATACGTTATGACACTCTTTCTGAAGAGCCCTATCATTGGGTTCTATCCAATTACCAGACTCGTGAATTGCAAGGAATGCGCGAAATTCTGACATCAGGTAGTCGTTTGGACACTATCATAAAAATGGAACCACAAGATTTTCTTATTACAAAAGGTCAGCAGGAAACTCTGACAACTCCTAAACTTCAAAATTACATTACTCGTCAGAAAGCACGTGGTTTTGCAAACATTAAGGAATTCGAATTTGAATATTGGAAACGAGGAGCTTCTTCTTTTGCGATTATCATATTGACCATCATGGGGGTATCCCTGTCGGCCCGCAAACGAAAAAATGGTATGGGGATAGCTTTAGGTATTGGAATTCTTCTCAGCTTGCTTTACATCTTATTTCAGACATTTTCCAAGACTTTTGCAGTCAATTTAAATATGCATCCTGCTTTTGCAGCTTGGCTTCCTAATATTGTCTTCTCAATCATTGCATTTATTCTCTATAAAAAAGCTCCCAGATAGTATCACAAAGCATAATTCACAAACTTCAACTTAATCATCTTTTTTAATGTTTTTTGACGAATTTCCACTAGACGACGCAGTTTTGGATGCCATAGATTCAATGAATTTTTCTGAATGTACGCCAATTCAAGAAAAAAGTATCGGTCCATTATTGAATGGACGCGATTTAATAGGCATCGCACAAACAGGAACAGGAAAAACGGCTGCTTACCTTATACCTATTTTAAATCATCTTAGTTCTGGGAAATATCCATCAGATTCCATTAATTGCCTGATTATGTCTCCCACACGAGAACTAGCTCAGCAAATCGATCAACAGATTGAAGGTTTCTCATATTTTATGCCAGTGTCAAGTTCTGCGGTCTATGGCGGAAATGATGGTGCACGTTTTGAGCTGGAACGTAAGGGCTTGACAATGGGTGCAGATATCATTGTAGCTACTCCGGGGCGTCTGATTAGCCACATCAACATGGGAAATATAGATTTAAGTAAAGTCAGCTTTTTCGTCCTTGATGAAGCTGACCGGATGTTAGACATGGGATTTAATGATGACATCATGAAAATTGTCAGCTATTTGCCTCAAAATCGTCAAACAATTATGTTTAGTGCTACTATGCCCAAGAATATCCAGTTATTAGCTCATAGTATTCTCCATAATCCTATTGAAGTTAAAATAGCAATTTCTAAACCATCAGATAATATTATTCAATATATATATGTATGTTATGAAGGAATGAAAGACAAAATTGTCAAGAGTGTCTTATCTGAAGATTACTATGATCGTGTAATCATGTTTGTTTCTAAAAAGACAAAAGTAAAAGAGCTTTCAAGAACATTAAAAATAAAAGGAAAAACTATTGGTGCTATGCATTCAGACCTTAGCCAACAAGACAGGGACAAAATAATGTATGAGTTTCGTAATCATCACATTAATATTCTGATAGCAACCGATATTGTGAGCCGTGGAATAGACATTGATGACATTCAACTGGTGATAAACTACGATTCACCCCATGATCCAGAAGATTATATTCATCGTATTGGTCGAACAGCTCGTGCGAACCGCACTGGCTGTGCAATAACACTGATAACACCTACAGACACCCACAGCCTTCATCGAATAGAAAAGCTAACTGGCAAACCGATTGCAGAACTCCCTCTTCCTTTAGGTTGTGGCGAGCGCCCTACCCTTTCAAACAGTCATAACAAAAATAAAAAATCACATGCAAATAGCTATCGACATAGGCAACACCAGCCTCAAAGCCGGAATTTTTCCGGAAAGCAACGTCGCAGCACACCCCGTGACGGCAAACACCACAAATCATCACCTGAAGCCTGAATCACCACTCTCGACGTTACGAATTCCATTGGACTCCTGCTCTTTGTTTAGAGATTATCTTTCCCCAAACGAGTTGTCTTCTTGCATTATATCTTCTACAAGTGTCATCCCAGAATGGTTGACAACAGAATTAAAATCAAATGGTGTTGAGAAGATTCACATCATGAACGGTCACACATCGCTTCCTATAGTGAATCTTTACCAAACTCCAGAAACGTTAGGAACCGACCGCATTAGCAGTGCCATTGGGGCTTTTTATGAAATGCGTTGCAGCTCAGCGATATTATGTGTTGACTGTGGAACAGCATTGACATATGACATTATCAATGCCAGTGGTGAATATATAGGCGGTAACATCTCACCAGGGCTAGAAATGCGTTTTAAAAGTCTCAATACATTTACATCACGCCTTCCTCTAATCACTGCAGAAGGTAAGCTGAGTGAAACAGGTACAAGCACAGAAAGTGCAATACGAAATGGAGTTATCCAAGGAATAAAATATGAAATTTTAGGTTATATAAGTCATTTCCGTAAGAAATTTCCAGGATTAAAAGTTTTTTTTACTGGTGGTAGTATTGAAAATTTTGCTGATATCTCAAAAAAATATATATTTGCAGACAAAAACTTAGTGTTAAAAGGATTAAACATCATCTTAAACCATATACAAAGACAATAAAATGAAACGAATATCACATGTATTATTAACTGGTTTATTATTATTTACTGTAATAAACTCTTATTCCCAAAATGGAACAAATAGTCCATACTCCCGCTATGGTTTCGGTTTGATGTCAGACCGTTCGTTAGGGTTCAACAAAGGTATGAGCGGTGTATCACAGGGATTTCGCCACGGTCAGGAGACCAATGTTTCGAACCCTGCATCCTATTCCGCAATTGACTCGTTGACGGCCTTGATTGACTTCGGACTTTCATTTCAAAACGGAAACTATAAGATGAATAGCCTTCAGAAGAACGCAAAAAATACAAGTGTTGATTACTTTACATTCCAATTTCGTGCATTTAAGAATTTAGGAATGTCATTTGGCGTTCTTCCTTACACAAACATCAACTATAGTTTCACTTCCAACTCCGAAAATTTAGATGGCACTGACAATGTCACCTCTTCATATAATTTTTCCGGTACTGGTGGGTTGCATCAAGTATATTTCGGAGCAGGGTGGAAAGTTTTAGGTAGTCCGCTTTCAATAGGTGCCAATATATCCTATCTATATGGTGACTACTCCCATAACTCAACCATCAGCTACAATCAATCATCGGTTTATTCAATGTCACGTATATACACTGCAGACATCTCAACGTGGAAATTAGACGCTGGACTTCAGTACACAATAAATGTGTCAAATAATGATGAATTGACTATTGGTGGTACTTATAGCTTGGGGCATGAAATTAATAATAGGGCTATCCGCAAAACACAGACAACATCCAATTCCACTGTTGAAGGTTCAACTTCCGATACGATTCATAATGCGTTTTCATTACCACATAGCATAGATGCCGGTTTTGCTTTCCGTCATGGAAATAAATGGCGCTTAGGTGCAGATTTTGGCTTAGAGAAATGGAGCAACTGTAAGTTTCCCTCACAAGATAATTCAGATATAGGATATATCAGTCGTAAAGGTCTATTATATGACCGTATGAAAGGCAGTTTAGGCTTCGACATTACCCCAAATTTTCAGAGTAAAAAGTTAATTAACCGTATGACTTACAAATTGGGTGGGTATTATTCTCGTTCATACGCTTGTGCAGACCCAACTGGGCAAGTGAAAGATAAACCATTCGAATATGGTGTTAGTGCAGGAATTTCCATACCGATTAGTAACCGTAATATTTGGTTTGGATATACCCCCAAAATAAATTTTGCAGTTCAATGGGTTCACACAAACATTCCTTACATGAATTCATCCACAATGGCTAAAAGTAAGTTAGAAGAGAACTATCTAAAGTTTAGTGTCGGTCTCACCTTTAGTGAGCGATGGTTCTACAAATGGAAAGTACAATAATGCAACTACAAAAAATCCACATTCTTCCAATTCTTATTATTTTCATTGTATCATTTCAATCTTTTTTGTTCTGCTCATGTAAGGAAGAAGATGTTAAATATGCGGCAGCAATAGAAAACCGTGACTCATTGCCTGTGCTCAAGTCTATTGGTGTCTCAACATTAATTTCAGATTCTGGCATCATCAGTTATAAAATAATAGCTGAGGAGTGGTTTATGTTCGATAAAAAGAATCCTCAATACTGGAGTTTTGAAAAAGGATTGTTCATGGAGAAGTTTGATAAAGACATGAAAATAGAAGCTTATTTGAATTGTGATACAGCTTATTATTATACTGATATCCGTTTGTGGGAATTACGAGGTAGGGTGTCTGTTCGTAATTCCCGCAATGAAACATTCAAGACTTCAAAATTATTCTGGGATCAGAATAAAAAGTTGATATATTCAGATGACTATATGGAAATTAAAGGAATTGATCGCGACTTGTCGGGGTACGACTTCTATTCGAACGAACAGATGACAGAATATGAGATTCATAGAACAAAGGGCTCATTCCCTCTTAGTGAAGACAACAGCAAACCAAGGCCAGATAGTAGGGTGATGTCTGAAATGCGTGACACCAGCAGTATTTCCACTCATTCAGATTCAATTAATAATGTATCTCAACACCCCTCTAATTCCACAGACACATTATTAAATAATTAATTATGGTGTTTTAAAGATAAAGTAATAGAGAAAGGTAAAATAACCCTTTTTGTTTTATAAAAATATTAAGAATGCAATAAAATCAGAGTTTATTTAGTTAAAAAACGGCTTAAACAAACAAAATTTCAGAAAAAACACAAAAAAGGTTGAATCAAGTCCTTAAAAGCGGTGTTTTTTTTGTAACTTTGTATGATTTTTGAATTAAATCCAAAATACATTCAGTGTTATATCATTTTTTTCGCATTTTTTAAGCATATAAACTAATTAATAATATTTAAAATGGCAGTATTACAAAAAATTAGAGACAGAAATGTCTTACTTGTTAGTATCATTGCTCTAGCATTGATACTTTTTATCTTATCGATGTCCAATAAGAGTTGTTCTGGTGCTAGTGCTACAACTGCTGGTGAGATTGCAGGAGAAGAACTCAGTATCGAGGATTATCAAAAATTGGTGAGCAACTATCAGTATATGAACGATCTCACCAATCCTAATGCACAGAACAGTGAGGAAATGACCAACAGAATCCATGATCAAGCTTGGCAATCTTTCATTGTTAACAAACTTGTAGAAAAAGAATGTGAAAAAGTGGGGTTGGCTGTGACTGATGAAGAGGTTGAAAAAGTTGTGACCACAGATGGTATGGTAGGTAATCAGTTAAGTAGCTATTTGCGTATTTTTGCCAATCCGGAGACTATGGAATACGACGCTAACCAGTTCATTACATTAACTAACAATCTTCAAGAGTTAAAGGATGGAGGACGTATGGCAGAAGATCAAGAGAAATTATATAATTTCATTGTGTTTGCAAAAGAGCAAATTAAAAACGAACTCTTACTTAGCAAATACAACACTTTGATGATTAACGGAATTATATCTAACCCTATTGAGGCAAAGATGAATTTCGATAATCGTACGTCTGGTAAAGACATCCTTTTAGTTGGAATCCCATACACTAGCGTTAGTGACTCCACTATAAATATAAGTGATGAAGAAATAAACAAACGTTTTGAGACTGACAAAGCTAAATATGCTGTTTTATCAGAAGTACGTGATGCGAAAGTAATAGATGTCGTTGTTACTCCAAGCGAAAAAGACAAAAAAGAAATTGAATCAGAGTTTAACATTTATTATTCTCAATTAGATTCAGCTACCGAGGAAAAGGAAATAGCCCAAGTGGTTCGCAATAGTGGCTCGGATATTCCGTATAGCAAAATGATGAAGAGTGTGAATGCATTTCCTACTTATATAAAGTCTTTATTAGATGGTACAGACAGTCTTCAACTTTCAGTCGGCCAGACATCAAAGCCTCGTTATGATCAGTTGAGCAACAAATATTTTACTGTAAAACTTGTCAACAAACAGACATTGCCAGACTCTGTTCTTCAACGTAGGCTTTTAGTGAGTGGTAAGGATAATAAAGACCGTTCAGCTCGTGTTGACAGTGTCTTAAAAGCATTAAATGCAAATGGAGGCAGCAGTTTTTCAGCAATAGCAAAGTCATACAATCAGAATGGTGATTCCATGTGGATTAGCACATCAAGTTTTGAACGTTCTCGAATGGACAATGTGGATGATCAGAATTTCATTAATTCCCTCTTCACTTCTGAAACAGGCATTCATCAACTAAAGCTCCAAAGTGGTGACGTTTTAGTGTATCAGATTTTGGCAACCCGAAATCCAATCACTAAATATGATGTAGCTGTTATTGACAAGACATTCTCTTTCTCAGAAGACACATACAAAGAAGCATTTAACAAGATTAGTTCTTTTTTGGCAACAAATAAGACAATAGCTGAAATTGAGGCAAATGCTGAAAAATCCGGTTATAGTGTGCAAAGTATGTCTTTAACTAGTAACCAGCATAACATCGGACAGGTGTCTCATACTAATGATGCTATTAAATGGCTTTTCGATGAAGCTGAAATTGGAGAAACATCAAAAGAGATTTATCGTTGTGGTAATAATGACCATTTCATGATTGTAACGTTAACAGGAGTAAGTGAAGGAACAGGTTCTGAGTCTGTTATTAAAGAAGGTATCAAACAAGAACTGATGAATGAAAAGAAAGCTGATATTATCATGAAATCAATCGGAAATAATGTGGATAAAGCAAAGAATTATTCAAACGCAGGCACTGATACTTTAACAAATATCACTTACAATATGCCGACCATGGTTCCTTCAACTCATTCGCGTGAATTATTAGTAAGCACTATAGCTTCAAAAACAGCAGTTGGCAAAACATCAAAAGCTTTTGCTGGTACAAATGGCGTATATATTTTGACAGTCTTAAAGAATTCCGAAAAGGAAGGGAAAGATGTATATGAAGAAAAAACTGAAAAAGAACAGATGTCACAGCAGAATGTGGGACAGGCAATGAATACTATGCTTTATAGCTTAATGAAAAAATATAATGTGAAAGATTCCCGTTATAAATTCAACATGTAAATAAGCATTATTCATTAATAAAAATAAATACCCGTGCATTTTGTTAGTGCACGGGTATTTATTTGTATTAATCTTAACAATAATTCAACAGAAACGACAGAATCAAACGAAAAAAGAATACGTTGTATCGTATTTTACAGCAATATTTTCCAGTAAGAACCAATAACCCATCTGTTCTTTATGAGCGGAGAACAAGCATGGACAAAATCACATGAAAAACCAGTGACATACTTTGTTGATGAAAACATATCAATTCCTAATCCTAAACCAAATTCAAAGTCATTTGATTTATTCATGGATAATATTTTATAATTGTCAAAAGCAAAGAAATCAAAAGTAGGCATTATTCTATCTCCAGCATATGCCCTACACTCTATCCTGCTGATTTCATTAATGGGAAAACTGAATTTGGTTCCTGCATTAAGGTGATATTGATATATATTATTACCATAAATGTCACCATGTTGAGAAGGTGTATTTGAAATTACCTGTACTTTATATTGAGCCATAGAAGCAGATGTTACAAATGCCCAATATTTATTAATAAAAAGGTCTAATTCCAATGTGGTTTTATATCCTGCAGTTGTTCTTAATTGGACATCAGCATTATCATCATTAAGATTATAGCAAGAGGATGAAATGTGGTTGTATCCTGTAGAAAAACCAGAGAAAAGAGAAAATGAAGTTGGATGTAGAGAGTATTTTTGAAAATTATTAATATCTGACATCATTACTTTTGGCTTATTGATCCCATCTTTACCAAAAATGAAGTCTGTAATATAATAGCCTAAATTCGCAGATAAAGTACCAATACCAGCTCCTGTTATTACATCGTTTAAATAATGATGATTATAATGAATTCTTCTATACTGGGTAGCCAATGCGGCAACATATCCTCCAACAGTAATCCATGGACTATGATGTCCAAATTCACGATCTAACACTGACGCACAAAAAAAAGCAAGGGAAGAATGCCCTGATGGCATGCTTTGTTTGTCATGTCCGTTAGGTCTTGTTTCATCTGCTGTATGTTTGAGAAGCTGTGTAAATCCGCAGGAAAGCCCAAGACCCACAATGTTTGCAACCCCCATCCTTTTAGTTTTGCTTCTACTTTCCAAACCCAAAGCCTTCAATCCCCAAGCTGTTGCTAAAGGTGTTAATGCAATTCCATAATCCAAATTATCAGACTTGAAGTATTCGAAACGCTGGTCTCTACTTTTAAATCGATTAGTTGTTGATGAAATAACAAGCCCTCTGACTAATGGCAAAACAGACCACCAATCAAATGACATCTCTCTTTTTAGCAAATTATTCTCATATCCGTTGATTAATTCCTTTAATTTCTGTTCTTTCTCTTTTTTATCTAATAGTAATTCAATGTTATGAAGATATTCATCGTCAACGGGTTGAACATGGTATTCAACACTGTCCATTTCATGGGGAATGATTGTATCTGTATTTTCTGACAAAGAATTTAAAAAAGTAGTTGAATCATTGAGAATCTCAGCTTTCAGTTGAAGGAATGAAATTAAACAAAAAAAGAAAATATAAAAAAAATTTTTCATAAGAAAAGAATTAGTAATAGAATTGAATGAATACAATTTTATATAATCAACAATAATCAATATGTTTGATAAACAAATTTATATATTATGAAATTTCACCACTTCCATAGCAAAGATGATGTTTATCATCATATACCACACAGAATTGACCTGGTGCAACACCATGAATCTTTTGCTCAGAAAATAATATCCATTCATTATTGCCATTCATATATAGAGAGCCATTTAAAAATTCGGGAGCATGTCTTATTTTAAATGTAACATGATGTTCTGTGTTATTTGAGATTTTATTCCACGGATTATCAGTAATAAAATGGAAATCAGTCATTTGCAATCTATTTTTATAAACTTTTTCTGGATTGTATCCATGAGAAACAAACAATAGATTCCTTTTTATATTCTTTTTGACAACAAACCATGGGCCTCCACTAAAACCAAGTCCTTTACGCTGTCCGATAGTATAAAACCAGAGACCTCGATGCATTCCAATTTTTTTCCCTGTTTCAATTTCTCTGACATCTCCAGGATTCTCTCCTAAATATTTTGCCAAATACTCTCTAAAATCTATATTTCCAAGGAAACAAATACCTTGACTGTCTTTTCTTTTTGCATTTAGTAGATTGTTTTTTAAAGCTATGCTTCTTACCTGATGCTTATAAAGATGCCCGATTGGAAATAGTAGTTTAGATAACTGCTTAAAATTTATTTGGCAAAGAAAATCAGTCTGGTCTTTAATTGGATCTGGACTGGTAGCAAGCCATGTCTTACCATCAATAATTTCAGTTGTAGCATAATGACCTGTTGCTATTTTATCATACTCTTTCCCAATTACCTCTTCAAAACATCCAAATTTAATCAGTTTATTACACATTACATCTGGATTAGGTGTTAACCCGGATTTTGCCTTTTCCATAGTATATTTCACAACCATATCCCAATATTGTCGATGAAGGTCAACAATATCCATTTTCAATCCATACTTCTTTGCTAGCCAATTACATATTTCTATATCCTCTTCTGAAGAGCAATTCAAATCTTGATCTTCCCTGGAACCGATTTTAATATAAAAGAGATGAGGATTATATCCCATTTCTTTGAGATTGTGTACAGCAACAGCACTGTCAACCCCACCACTGACCAATGCGGCAATATTCATGCAATCTTAAAATAATTATTTAAAACTCTTACTGATTTCAAGCATTTTTTTAATTGGCATTACTGCTAAATCTGAAATTTCTTTATCTATATTTATCTCTGGCCATTCGTATTTAAGTGTGTTATATAATTTTTGCATCGTATTCAGTTTCATATACTCGCATTCGTTGCATGAACAACCAATTTGTTCAGAAGATTCAGGTGGAGCTGGAATGAAAGTTTTTTGTGGACATTTTTTCCTCATCTGATGTAATATTCCACTCTCTGTAGCAACAATAAACTCTGTTGCATCATCAGCAAGAGCATAGTTGAGCAATCCTGCAGTGGAACCAATTACGTCTGCAATAATCTGTATAGGTTTTGGACATTCTGGATGAACAAGTATTTTTGCCATAGGATGTTCTTCTTTCAATTTTAGAATACCCTCTAGTGAAAACTGACCGTGTACATGACATCCACCATTCCATAGTAGCATTTCTCTACCTGTTACAGAATTGATATAATTACCCAGATTTTTATCCGGTCCAAAAATCAGTTTCTCATCTATTGGGTAACTGTCAATCACTATTTTAGCGTTAGAGCTTGTTACAACCACATCAGACAGAGCCTTAACTTCAGCTGTCGTATTAACATAAGAAACAACTTTATAGCCAGGATGCTGGTCTTTAAATAATTTTAAATCTTCTGCTTTACATGAATCTGCAAGGGAACATCCTGCATTAAGGTCACAAACAAGTACCTTTTTGTCGGGACAGAGAATTTTATTTGTTTCCCCCATAAAATGCACACCACACATGACAATAATATCTGCATCAGTCTTAGCTGCCCATTGGGCAAGTGCTAAAGAGTCGCCAATAAAGTCTGCAACATCTTGAATATCACTGTTTGTATAATAATGTGCAAGAATAACCGCATTTTTTTCATCACACATCTTTCTAATCTCATCATGAAGGTCGATATTATTATCAACAGGCTCATTGACAAAGCCTTTCTTTTGCCATGATTTTTTAACCATAATAATAACAAATTTAAAGATTAATTTCTTCTATAGTTACTAACTTGTTTACAATAGCATAGATTGTGATACCTGCAGATGTGTGTATTGACAGTTTTCTGGCAATATTTCTTCTATGAGTTGTTACTGTATTAACAGACAGACAAAGTTTATCTGCTATTTCTTTATTTGCCATACCCTTTGCAACACAAATAACCACATCTCTTTCCCTATCAGAAAGAGTATTTTCAGTTTCCGACTTAATATCCGTCTTCATTTCTTTTTCTCTCTGATGCCTTCTGGTTAACATCATTTCTTGATATTTTACAGCAGGTAAGAAAATTCTGTCTTCAACCATACAATGCATAAGCAGGTCCTCCTGAGTTCTATACAACTCATAGACAACGGCATTTAATTCATAATCAATACCATTTTGTGGATAATATTGGATAAAAAGACGTTTCAAATCCATGAGTTTATCTTCTATTTCATCATGATGATATGAAAGAAGAGGATTCGTGGAATTATTCTTTATAGGTAAAACATTACCCTCGATAATATTCTCAACAAAACTAAAAGTCACCCGTTCTTCAAAATCCATATGTTTTCTCACTTCCTCTACATATTCATCATAGAATTTTAAGACAAGAAAAGCTACTTCATTTTTTACAGAACAGTCAATAGCATTAAGCAAATCTCTTCTCATATTGGGAAACTGATAGTTCAGGAAATATTCATGTGTTCTTTTAAGGTAGTCAAGAAGAGATTTAAGATCGAGTTCCTTCTCATTAATCTCACATTCTTTTCCACCTTCTTGTACGAAATTAATAACTGTAATGAAAGTCTTAGGGTCAACATTACACTGATTACATATTTCCAGAATGTTTTTCTCACCAAATCCTAAAGAAATGCCAAAACGGCTCATCACTTGCAAAAGTCTGAAATCATTAGCAATAACAAAGCTAACCTTATCATTTACCTTATATTTTAAACGACTGTTCATAAAAAAGAATGAAATAAGATATATTAATTGCAAATTTACGAAAAAAGCTTGAAAAAGAAGCAATAAATCACAAAAAAAAGAAACGGGCAGAACAAACCGCCCGTTTCGTTAATAACATTAATTTAGAATTATTTACCTTTCCAGAAATCATCAAGTTTTTTCTGCCGTGCCACCTGTGCATCGTATTCGGCCTTTTTCTTGTTATATTCAGCCATCTTTCTGTCGTATTCAGCCTTTCTTCTGGCATTTTCCGCTTCAATTTCCTTTTGTTTTGCAGCATTATTAGAAGCCTTAGCTGCACGAGCCCGTTCAGCAGCCTCTCGTTGGGCAGCTTCGTATTCTGCTCTTTGTTTTGCCTGCTGTGCAGCAAGTGCTGCTTGTCTTTCACGCTCAGCCTTTACTTTTGCTTCATATTCTGCCATCTGTGACTTATATGTCTGAATTTGCTCTATCAGACGATTTGCCGTACCTGATATTGAAGGGTCTTCTTCTCCTGCTTGTCTTGCGTAGGCAATGGCAGAGTCGAGGTTCTTCTCAGATGCCTCTTTTCTGGCTCTATATAGATCGCATTTACCCTTATAAGATGAATCAAACTGCTCAGTTTGTGCAAGGAAGGGTTCTGCTCTGGATATTTGCCCTTTACGACCCAGAACATTGGCAATTTCGTATGCGGTTGCAGCTTTGTCTTTGTCTGTAGTCAATTCAATAGCTTTGTTATAATAGTTAATCGCGTCATCAACTTGATTGTTACTCAGGGCAGCAGCTCCCATACCAATAGATGAATTAACATCAGGACTGATAGCATTAGCATATTCAGAAGCTTTAAAATAGATTTCAGAATCATCACATTGGTTAGATGCCATAATTCTTATCGCAGATCTCAGGTAATTAATATTGTCTTTATTAGGTTCAATTTTTTGTTCATATATAGCTAAGATTTGGTCTCTGTTTGCAACATCTGAACTGGCAAATGCTTGGTTAGCCCAGTTATACGTAGGGTCATATCTTTGAACAATATTTTTTGCCTCTTCGGGATTTTCCACCTCATTTGCATGGGCAAGCATCTTCTCGCAGACATTAGAGCAAAGGAGATAGTCATTAAGAAACTGTTCTCCGAAACCATCTTTGTCAGCCCCATATCTCTGGTAAGAAAGAGAGAAATAATCTTGAAGCACAAAATACTCGATTTCCATTGATGGATCGTCATTCACCAGATTGATTCCTTCTGTATAGTTATTATATGCTTTCTCTATTGAATAATCATCAAATATGTCTTTACCGAATTGAGAATAGAAATATGCTTTTCGGCATAGGAACGGACCAGGCGTGGTTCTGTCCTTAGGTTTGCAAAATGAATTAAGTCCCTCTGCATTTTTAATCCTCAAATCGTAAAGGTTCATTAGCTCATCAAAATATTTTCTTTTTGTATCTTTGTCTGGTGCAGATTGAATCATTTGCTTTAACAAGTCAGCTCCTTTACTATAGATACCCAATTGTGCATACGGAGTTTTCTCAATAAGAAATTTATAATTCTCATAAGCCTCATTATAAGCCTTACTTTGAAGATTTTGATCAAGCAAAGTAAGATTCTGCAAAGCTTCAAGGCTGTCAGGACCAGCAACACGGTCGTAGACTTCTGTACCCTCATACTGTGCAAAGGCCGGCATTGCAGCCGCCAGAATTGTCAAAACAGACAAAATTTTCTTAATTTTCATAGGTCGTTATGTTTTTTTAAGTTGTTATATTCATTTAGAATGCAAAGATAGGAAATATTTTAATTGTAAAAGTTAACTTTCAACTATTATTAACATTTTTTGCCGTTTTCTTGCCAAATTCAGGGTCAATTTTAAGAAAAGCAGACACGATAAAAGTAATAGCGCAAGCAATTAGAATCCAAATGAAAAACATTCTATACCCCAACAAGTCAGACAGCCATCCTGCAGCCATGCCCGGTAACATCATTCCTAATGCCATAAAAGCGGTACAAAGAGCATATACCGATGTGGAATTTTCCCCCCTTGCAAAATAAATAAGATACATCATATATGCTGTAAAACCGAATCCATATCCAAGTTGTTCAACAAACACACAAGTACCTATAATCCAATGGTTTGATGTAAAAGAACAACTCATATAAAGGTAAACCGCATCTGGCAAACTTATTGCAATGACCATAGGCCACAACCATTTCTTTAATCCGTCTTTTGCAACGAGCAAACCACCGACAATACCTCCAAGCAGAAGACCAATCACTCCTGTTGTTCCATAAATAAGTCCAACAAATTCAGTCCCAAGAGCCAAACCACCATTTTCTACTGAGTCAAGCATGAATGGCGATGCTATTTTAACCAATTGAGCTTCTGGAAATCTAAAGAGAAGCATAAATAATAGAGCAGTCCAAATATTTTTCTTTGTAAAGAAAATTACAATCGTTTTGACGAATTCCTTACCGGTATTTTTAACAACGTCAATCAGATTGTAATTAGGATTATTGTTCCCCTTATTTGGTTTATATACTTCTTTTATTACAAACTTATGATAGATTACAAGAAAAAGTACAACAGCAGCAAGTGTATAAAATGTAAAAGCCCATGCTTTTTCAACAGGCATGACATCAAACAGTCGTGTTTCGTTACTATTTGTTGACAACGGTGCTCCATGTTTGAACCAACCAGCCATCATTACAAGTAATCCCTGTCCAAAAATCATCCCGACACGATAGAAAGTAGATCTTATGCCTACATATCTTGCTTGACCGTTGCTGTCAAGTGCAAGAATATAATAACCGTCAGCAGCAATATCATGTGTGGCACTAACAAAAGCTAAAATAGAAAAGAAGCAAAGAGAAGCAACCAGCCAGAAATCGGTTGAGATTGTAAGTGCTAATCCCAAAATAGATAAACAGCAGATTAACTGTGTAATAATAATCCATTTACGTTCAGAGGCAAAAGCATCAACAATCGGGCTCCATAAAGGTTTTATTACCCAAGGTAAATACATAAATGAAGTGAAGAGCGAAAGTTCTGTGTTGGACAAATTCATTTCCTTATACATAATTACGGAAATGACATTGACAGTGACATAGGGCAACGCCTCCATAAAATAAAGTGTTGGTACCCATTTAGCAGGAGATTCTTTTCTCATTTTCTTCGAATATTAATAAAGAATTAAAAAAGGTTAATACTTAATATATACTCCCTGGGCGACATCCCTGTAATTCTTTTAAAGTATCTACCAAAAAATGATTGCGAACTGAAATTCATTATTCTGCATATTTGTTGAATAGAGTAGCTTCTTTCTTGCATAATAGTTTTAATTTTATTGATTACGAAGTCCTCTATGCTGGATATGGCACTCTTGCCCGTATAAACATGTGTAACAGCTGATAAGTATTTAGGGGTAACATCTAATTCATTCGCATAGAATTTGACATCTCTATGTTTGTCGGCATGCTGTTCCAGTAATTTTATGAAATGCTCAAAAATGACATATTGCCTGGAAACAGCTGTTTTTCTGTTTCTTAGTTCCTCTTTATTATTACCTCCAAGACTATTGACATTATTAATTAATAAAATGTTAGCAAACTGTTTTAAAATAAGTTGATAATATGGATGCATTTGCTTTTTTATCCAATATAGCATATTAAGATATATATGCTCGATATAATCAAAATGTTTATTGTTAATAGCATTAATTACAAATCCACTTTTTTCAATTTGCAAAAGTCCTAAATTAATATTGAGATGGAGTTTAGCGTCATTTATGATTGAGCTATTAAGAACAATAATAAAATATTGATAATCTTCTGAAACTGTCTTCACATTATAAACTACATTCCTAGTCATAGTTATAGTATGACCTTTTTCAATAGTATAATCTGTGCCATTTAAATCTACAACAATCTTTCCGTTTTTTATGAAGATGAATATAAATGAAGATGTTTTCAGATATTCATTCAAAGGTTTCTTTGAAGGGGTTGCAGGTGAATTAGTGAAATTATCGTATAATGAAATATAATCTTGAATGTTACCGACAGTGCGAACGGTATATGTGTTTTTAGTAATTGTTGTTTCCATTTTGTTTGAACTTGGTTATTTCTTTGATGTCTGATATAGCCGTTTGTTGAAATTTTGAATAAACTCTCGTGGTGATAATCCTGTCATTCTTTTAAAATATCTTCCAAAAAATGACTGAGAATGAAAATTCAAAGTTTCACTGATTTTCTTAATATTCATTTCACCATCGTAAAGCATCACTTTGATTCGGAATGCCACATAGTTGTCAATCACAACGGATGCAGGTGAACCTGTATATAATTTGGTAATATTCGACAAATATTTAGATGAAATATGTAACTTATCCGCATAGGATATCACATTTCTGTCCTTGTGGTAGTTTTCATGCAAAAGATTCAGAAACTTCTGATATATCGTTCTTCTGTTATTATTTTCGTAATATTCTATTTCTGGATAGTTATCGACATTTGCAATTACATTTTGAATGTAAATCTTAGTATATTCATTATAAACAAGTTCTTTAAGCTTATAATCGGGCTCAATTGCCTCCTGTTTCATAAGCTTATAAATATGCAGGAATTCATTTTTCAATTCTTTCGAGAATCTGTGATGATAAAAACAGAATAACCATTTTCTGTCAATGTCAGACAGATTAGTTTTTTGATAAATATTAAGAACAGCATGTGCTCTGATGATGAAAGCAAACACTTTGGCCTGGGATGGCAGAAAAGTCACTGTTGTGCATGGTCTTATATTCAGATATTCATTTTCTCTGACATTGACTTCAATACCGTCTATGTTGAGTTTTAAACAACCACTGTCAACAATGTATGCCTGATAAAAGGACGAATTGTAAAATGGTTTCTCATATTGAAAAAACAATTCCTTATTGTCCAAATTGTCGATTAGAATGTAATTGTTGTTGCAAATATAAAAAAAACAATTTTTCGCATCAAAATTAGTATCGAACATTAAATCTTTCTGTAACGGTATCATCTTGTTTGTAATTAGCTGTTTTACGATATCCTGTCAAAAAAATAAAAAATTATTAATTGGACTTGCCGACAGCTTCATAAAGAACCATGGTGGTAGCACCAATGTTGATAATAGTACCGTCGTCAATAATTCTCCTTTCGTTTTTCTCTAGTAGTGTGTTCATACAGAACGTCCCTGTATTACTGTTGGCATCTCTGATTGTATAAAGGAGCTTGCCATTGTTTTGTAATTTAACATTTATGATGCAATGAAGTGTATCTACACTTGGATCGGATGTGATTATAGGGCTGTTGATATCATTTCCTTTTAAATAACGACCCAAAAAATTATCACCCAGTTGAAGTTGAATTATTTGTTTGTAAGTAAATTTATTTTCAATAATAACAACTGCCCCATAGAAAGAATCAAATTGGTGATTGTCAATTTTCTTCTCCTCGTGAATTTCGTTCAATTTTGATTGTCCGATTTTTATCCCGAATTCTGCCTTACAACATTTACATTTAAAGACCAGGGCTTGTCCTAATGTGTATTTTGTTTCATCAAAAACTATGTAATTATCACATTTTGGGCATTTTATTCTTCTCATTTGAAAATAGAAATGAATGGAAATAACGAACAAAAATTGGATATAAAGACTATTTAATTTCCATAATCCAGGCCTTGGCAAATCTTTTGTTAACAGGTCGTAATGCTTTCAATGCTTTCTGTGCATCTTGTAATGTCTCAAATCTAGAATATAGAACAAAATTACTTTTATTGTTTTTATAATGAAATGCTCCTGGAATATTCTGTTCTTCAAGTTTGTCTATAACAGACTGAGCACATTGTTCATTAGCAGCCACGGTTATCACGATGGAATATTTTCCATTAGGTGAACTGACATTCGGCGAATTGTTAATGTCTTGTTGGGAGATAACGATGGCATTTTGTCCAGTTGAAGGTGCTTGGAGCAAAATAATCTGAGGTTGTGTCGAATTGTCAGGAACTCTGTTATTTATTGTCTTTGTTGATTCATCTGGTTGTGGTGTAGCTGTTTTGTTGTTCAAATCATTATTTTGAGAGACTATTGCACCGGCAATAATCTTGTCGGCAGGATGATTGTTTTTCAGATATGGAAAAGCAAACATAAAAAACATTGCAATAGCTGCAGCTGATGAAACACCTATATCTCTCCACCTTCTCCATCTGAGGGACACATTTCCATTTTTCTTGTTTTGTTCTGCTACTGTCAACATAGAAGCTTGCAGAATGTTTTGGGAAATATCAAGTTCATTTTCCAACTGGTTTAATGACTTAATCCTAATAGATGGGAGTGCAAAAAGTGAAGGTGTGATTGCTGTAGCATGAATTTGTTCGAAAGACAAATGTCCTTCCATGTCCTTTCTCAATGTTCCAACATTGTCAAGACAAACCCATCCCTCTTCATTTAGTTGGTCTAAAAGCTGCTCAACATCAATCTCCAGTTGCCTTAATGCCTGAGGATAAGTGGCATCATAGTTTTGCATATATGCATTAACCATAAGGCCATCATTAGCTTTTAAATCTTTGTTAAACATGATAGACCTACCTGGAGGCAACAAAATGCTGTCTTCTTTATCATCGAATTCGGCTTGCTTATAATCTATAACAAAGCCTCCTAATCCCGGAACCATCACCAGGTCATGCTGCAAGAGCAGAATTTCAAGATTTTTTGCAATAACTTTCATAATATGCAAATTTACAACTTTATTTTTAGATTCTTGTTATAAAAACATATATTTTTTCAACAATTTGTTAGATATTATGAACAATCATATATAATACTCTTATTACGAAAATAATCTCTGTCTGAAAGGATTGTTAAAAACATCATTTTATATTATTTCAGTATTATTGAAAAGAATTACATTAAAAACAAAATAACAGCAGTGAAGAGCAAAATAATGGATGAAATAAGATTGATTTTATATTGAATTTTTTCGAGTCGGTTTTCCCACATATTCGTTTTTTCCAATGATAATTTACACAAGTATGCAATAATAATGACTGGAAGAACAGCTGTTATGGAAAAAACCGGAAGAAGTAATAATCCTAAATCAGACATTGTTGTTAATGGTATCATTATACCGAAAAAAAAGACTGCACTTTCGGGGCAAAACAGAAGTGCCAGTATAAAACCGAGCATAAATACACCTGCATTCTTGTTCTTTTTTATCATCTTTCCCGAATTATGACATGTGTCATTATGATGATGTCTATGAATAGCTCTGATTAAAAAGAATACTCCAAGAACGGCAATTACAAAGGGTACAAATAACTCTATAGCGGCAGTTATCTTTTCCGAATAAATATTTTTCATGTTTAATCCAATAAACCGGGCAAGGAAGTATGATGCAGTTCCGAGTATTAGATACAGCGTCATCCTTCCCATTGCAAAAATAATTGATTTTTTTAAAATCATCTTTGGGTCTGTTTGTTTATTGGCTATAGCAGAAATAGCTGATAGAGATATGGCGATTTGACATGGATTGATTGCCAAAAGAATGCCTAATAAAAAGGCAGCCAACAGATGAAATTCTGTTGACTGTGTTAAAGTATTAATCAAATCGTTTATCATTGGATTGCATCAAAATGATTTAACATCTCTCAGTAAAGTGTATATTGTTATGAATATGGGTGAATAAGATTGTGTGCAATAATAGTTGATTCAGGAACAGAATATAAGAATAAGCATTTGGGCAGTAATAATTCTTAGAAACATAGAAAGAGGATAGACTGTTGAATAAGCAACAGATGGGATGTCATTATTAGCTGTAGAAGTGGAATATGCAAGAGCAGGAGGGTCAGTGGTGGCACCGGCAATCAATCCCATAAGATGAAAATAATTCTGTTTATACTTTAACCTCATGAAAAAACCGACAATAATCAGTGGAACTACAGTAATAATAAAACCATATAAAACAAATGAAAGTCCACCGTTTACGACAGTATCTACAAAATTCCCACCAGCTTTAATTCCAACGCTTGCAAGAAAAAGAACAAGTCCTATATCCCGGATCATCATTGATGCTGACGTTGTGGTGTAAGCCACAAGTTTCAATTTAAACCCAAATCGACCTACAAGAATAGCAATAATAAGCGGTCCTCCTGCCAATCCAAGTTTGACAGGCATGGATAGTCCGACTTCAAAAGGTAAACTGCCAAAGATAATACCACAAAGGATGCCAAAGAAAATAGTGACCAGATTTGGTCTGTCCAGTCTATTTGCCATATTTCCAAGCTTTTGTGCGAAACGGTCAACTGCATCTTCCGGACCCACAACTGTGAGTCGGTCGCCTACTTGTAATGTTACGTGTGGAGAAGCAAAAAGTTCCATGCCTGACCTGAATATTCGTGTGACATTTACACCATACATACTTGATGGATGTAGAGACCCAAGTGTTTTACCATTAATGCTGGATTTGGTGACGAGAACCTTTTTTGACATCATTGGCACATCTTGTTTCTCCCATTCAACTTTTACCAAATTGCCAATAAATGCAATAATCGCCTCTGCGTCCTCTTCTGCACATACAATATAAAGCAAGTCACCTACATGAAGTTTCGTATCCTTGTTGGGTAATTGCACGTGACCTTCGTGAAGACGTCTTGTACAAACAAAATCCCTGCCAAGATAATTTCTGACTTGGAGAATGGTTTTTCCTTCCATAGACGGATTCACAACTTGTAAGTGCATAAGATGAGGTTTTACGGCCATATTGTTTGCATCCTTACTATAATACTCCTCTTCCTCTTTTTGCAGATTTATTTTCAAAACAACCTTGATTAAAATAATTGCACCAATAATACCGACTACACCTAATGGATAAGCACATGCGTAACCGTTAGCAATGAGGGGTAATTCCCCGCCAAAGTGTTGTGCACCAATTTGGTCAAGGGCTGCATTTGCCGCTCCCAAACCAGGTGTGTTAGTTACTGCACCGCATAGCACACCCACCATCATGGGGAAATTGTTTGGGTCGCCAGAGTTCATGCATGAATAGTATAAGACAAGCATGACAACAACATTAAGTAAGATAATAGCCAAAGCAGCCATATTTAGTCTAATACCATTACCTTTCAATGAAGTGAAAAAAGATGGTCCGACTTGAAGTCCAATAGAATAGACAAAAAGAATTAATCCAAAATCTTGTATAAAATTAAGGACATCTGAGGGTTCAGGAGTGAAACCGTATTTAGTCTGTCCCAAATGAAGGAAATGTCCTGCAATAATTCCCACAAAAAGGACAAAAGTAACTCCCAGAGATATCCCTCCGATTTTGATTTTTCCGAGCAAAACACCTAACGTAATAACGAAAGAATATATTAGAACTATATGGGCAATAGACCCTCCATTAGTAAAAAGATTCACAAACCATTCCATATTATTGAACTACCAAATCAAATAATTGATAAATAATTAAAAATATTCTGCAAAGTTAAGAAATTTACAATAAAAATCAATGCAAAAAGAAAAAAATGAAAAAAAATAACTAAATTTGCGGAATGGAAATATACTTAATACGCCATACAAGTGTTGAAATAGCTGCTGGAGTGTGCTATGGACGAAGCGATGTTGATGTTAAGAGCAGTTTTTTCGAAGAGGCTTCTAATGTGAAATCTCAAATACAAGGAATCGTTTTCGACCATGTATATACAAGCCCATTGACTCGTGCACGTAAATTAGCTTCATTCTGTGGTTTTCCCGATGCAGAATTGGATTTTCGTTTGACGGAGTTTAATTTTGGCGATTGGGAACTGCAGAGCTATGAACGTCTTTATTCTGATGATTTATATTTCAGGTCTTGGATAAACGACTATGTGCACCTACGTTGTCCCAATGGTGACAATCTGATGGATCAAGTCTCGCGTGTAAGAAGTTTTCTTACTTCTGTCAAACAAGACGGTTACCAAAAAATATGCGCCTTTTGTCATGGTGGTGTTTTGGCTATTGGTAGAAGTATCTGTAATGGAATTAGTCTGACAGACAGCTTTAAAAACGTACCTCCCTATGGAAGCGTGTTACATCTACATTTTTAATGAAATATTTATTCTTGATATACAAATTGTTGGAAAATGAACAAATTAGAACTTCCTGAAAAATTTAGTTTGTCAATGAGGGAGATGCTCAAGGATGAATATTCACTATTTATAGATTCATTAAGTTTACCGCCAAGCGTATCTATTCGAAAGAACATTCAAAAGAGTTGCTCGTTAGGCGTCTCGGAAATTGTATTTGATGGTGAGGCACCTATAGGCTGGTGTACGCAGGGGGTTTATCTCCCTTCTCGTCCTTCTTTCACAATGGATCCGTTGTTTCACGCTGGTTGTTATTATGTTCAGGAAGCAAGCTCAATGTTTGTCAGTCAGTATGTTGATTCTCTTCAGGACAGTGTTCCTTTATTGGCTTTAGATTTGTGTGCGGCACCTGGAGGTAAATCGACATTATTGTTATCTTCACTTCCTGTCGGCAGTTTGTTGTTTGCCAACGAAATCGTTCGTCAGCGTTGTATGATATTGAAAGAAAACGTGATTAAATGGGGTAATCCGAATATCATTGTTACAAACAATCATTCATCAGATTATAATAAAAGCAGTTTAAAGTTTGATGTTATTCTTTGTGATGCACCTTGTTCAGGTGAAGGAATGTTCCGCAAGGATGCGGTTTCAATACATGAATGGAGTGCTGAAAATGTTAAGCTTTGTGCTCATCGTCAAAAAGAAATTTTGTCAGACATCTGGACTAATCTGAAGCCAGGAGGCTTGTTGATATATAGCACATGCACATATAATATTTTCGAAGATGAACTGACTGCTCGTTTCATACGGGATGAATTAAAAGGACAGCCTGTATCAATAAATCTCAAATCAGACTGGGGAGTTGACCCTGTTAATTATGCAGGAGATGATATTCCTGTCTATCATTTTTTCCCTCACAGATGTCGTGGGGAAGGCTTTTTTATCTGTGGTTTCAAAAAACAATCATATACACAAGAAGTTGACCGAAACCACAAAAAACTAATGCGGAATCTTCACAAACATAAAATTGCATGTTCTTTTCCAGGCATAATCAAGAACTGGATAAAGCAAAGTGAAGACTATATTTTTGAAGTATCATCGTCTGGTGACATTTATGCTTTTCCTGCGTCCCAAATAGACACTCTTTATGCTGCTCGTCAGTATTTAAATATTATTTACTATGGCATTCATGTGGCAAGTAAGAAGGGAAAGGATTATAAACCAGCCCATTCGTTAGCCATGAACACATTGCTAACTCCAAATTCATTCCCCGTCGTTGAGGTGGATTATGCAACAGCAATTTCCTATCTTCGCTCAGAAAGCATAGTGCTCCCGGATGTTGGTCGAGGATATGTATTATTAACATTCAACGGATATCCATTAGGATTTGTTAATAATGTGGGAAACCGGGCAAATAATCTTTATCCTGATTCTTGGCGCATAAAAAAGTATCCATCACATAATAATTCATATCAAAATCAAATTAACATCCAATGACATTCCTGAGAACCCACCATACAAAAAAAAGAATAATATAACAAATAAGTGTATAACGGTTTGTAACAAAATTATAAAGACTAACAATTGTTTTTGATGGATTATTCTTTTTTATTCCCCAAAAGGCATACATAGCGATTACAAACAGCGGAATGGATATGATGAAAAAATAATTATATCTTAACGCTTGTTTTAGATGTCCATGCAATAACGCATGCAAAGATCGTTGTGTTCCGCATGAAGGACATTGGTACCCTGTGATGAGTTTCATAATACATTTTGGCATAATCACGGATTCTTGTGGATCTGCCCAATAATAAAAGATTCCTGCCATAAAACAACAGGCAGGAATCAGTATAATATAGAGACTTCTTTTAGTTGAATCTGTCATAAAAGTGAGAATAAAATCGTGAAATCTTATCAATAATTCCACAAACCGGACTTATATGCTCCTAATCCCATTACTATAACGAGAATGATATATAAAATAATAATAACACCTCCAGTGATAGCAGCCCACATAGCCCAGTTTTTAGCTTTTTTGGCATAATCCATGGCGGCTTGGTAATTGCCTATATACCACATTGAATCGACTTTAGAAGCATAAACTATAGAAACAATGCCAAAAGGCAGGCAGCAGAAAATCGTGGTAAGAATTGCCCAAACCAGACCGGAATCAGGTTTATATTGACCATTTGGGGGAACCATTTGCTGTTGATATCCTTGCTGATATCCTTGTTGATATCCTTGCTGGTAGCCACCTTGTTGATATCCTCCTTGCTGATACCCGTATTGATTAGGTTGGTTTCCATTATTGGAAGCAGCACCTTGGCTCTCAGAATTAAACTGAGTATTCTCATTAAATTGATTATCACCCATACCCATAATTAATACATTGTTTAGTTGTTAATAATATTGCAAATTTATAAAAAAAAAATGCTTTGTCATGTAATAAAAAAGAAAAAACATAATAATTTCTTATTTTTTAACAAAAACATCTACTTCCATCTATTACGAAACAAATTGGCGAAAATAAAAAAACAAAACGACTCGAGTCAATTTCTCCAATTAATGTTATCAAAAATATTTGGTAAATTCATAAAATAATACTAATTTTGCGGTCGTCAACATGCATACACAAAAGTGAGCTAATTATTTCTTGTGAATTAAACATTCCTAATATTAATACAATTACAATTAATCTCATTCTGGAAGTAAAAAACATCAATGGCCAAAGAGAAATATCTACATAATGCGCTTAAGAAACTTGTAGCGACTTTTGGTGAATCGCTATACTATGATAAACGGATGATTAACTACATCTCCGATTATTATAGTTTTGACCCTTTAGCGCTTTACAACGTGATGAAAACGCTGATTGCAGACGGTTATGCCAGTAAATTACTAGACACAGGAAAAAATGGTGACTGGAAGCTTTTCGTAACCCAGTCTATAGCAAAAGTTCAAAAAAACTATGGTTTTGCTCCTGTGTATGTAAACTACTGTTTTCAAAGTCTTGCATACGGTATTGGTCTCTATCCTGTTATCAACCAGCGGCTTCTTGATGAAGTTGAGGGAAAATCTCCATCCGTTTCGTCACCGTCATCGCCTCCCCAACCATCGTCATCACCCCAATCTTCCAGTCACACAACATCTGGCTCTACGAACAGCAACCAACCGTCAACACCCCGAAAGAAAAAACAATCTCGCACAAACACCAGCTCAACTTCATCATCCAATCAAATCAATAATACTGGGAATCCCCCATCCTTTCCTCCTTTTCCTGGATTTCCGAATAAGAATAATCAAACATCACCACAGAAGCAGAACAACACGATAAAAGGATTCGGATGCTCTGGTTGTTCCGGGTGTTTCGACAGTATGACAAGTACATACGTCATCATCATTATTATTTTATGGATAATGATGCAATGTGAAGGATAATCCAACAGTCAGTCATAAAAATGGTGTTTTATTGATGTTTTTAATAAATATATTTCGCAAATGGACGCTCCCGTTTGCAATCGTTGCTGGTACTGTATTTTATTTACTGTTTGCTCATGTTCCTTTTTTGTCTGAAACAGGTGATTTCTTAGGCAGATTATTCGACACGATCTTTCCATTCTGCGTATTTCTAACACTTTTTACCACTTTTTCTAAAGTGGATTTTCATAAAATGCGCCTTAAAAGATGGCATTTATGCCTGATATTCACCCAGTTACTATTAATTGGATCGATATCAAGTATTGCACTGTTGTTTTCTCATAATTATGAAGTAAAGATATTAATTGAAGCTATGCTTACATGTATAATTGCTCCTTGTGCTACCGCAGCACCAGTAGTTACTGGAAAACTCGGAGGGGATATCAACACAATGACCACTTACACATTAATTTCCAGTGTTATATGTGCTATAACTATTCCATTTGTATTTCCATTATTGGAACATGTGGAAAATGTTACATTTATCAAAACATTTCTTATTATTTTAAATAGACTTTCCATTGTCATTCTTCTTCCATTAGTTCTGGGATGGTTTGTGCGTCATTATTTGCGGTCTGCTTACCATTTTATCTTAATTCATCCCAATCTAAGCTTTTATTTATGGGCATTCACTCTCTCGATAACAACAGGTGTGACTGTGAGAAACATAAGTCATAGCAACACCAGCATTTATGTACTTTTATTGATATGTTTACTCTCATTTCTTATTTGCATAGTTCATTTTAAATTGGGACGTAAAATTGGGCACCGATATCACGAACCTATCAACTGTGGTCAAGGAATGTTTCAGAAAAACACCGCAATGGCTATCTGGGTTTCTTATATGTATCTTCATCCGGTTGCTTCAATTGGGGCCGGTTGTTATGTGCTTTGGCAAAACATCATAAATTCCTGGGAAATTGCTTCTTATCAAGAAAAACAAAACAAAAAGGTTAAAAGGGCGAAAAAAAACTAAAATAACGTATTTTTTTCGTATATTTGCAAATTAAACGTATTTACAGATGGAAGGATTAAAATTTGCATCATTATTTATTATAGGATTGATATTAATTGTAAAAGGAGCAGATTGGCTGACCGACGGTGCATCAAGTATTGCCCGTCGTTTTAACATTTCTTCTCTAGTAATTGGGTTAACGATTGTGGCTTTTGGCACTAGTGCTCCTGAACTGGTCGTAAGTGTGATATCTTCATTAGAAGGCAAGGCGGACATGGCCATAGGCAATGTGGTAGGCAGCAACATATTCAACTCTTTAGCCATCATGGGAATAACCGCTTTGATTTATCCAGTTGCTTGCAGCAAGAACAATATTAAAATAGATGTTCCATTATGTGTTTTGGCAGCTGTTTTTTTATTTTTGTTCACATATAATGTAAAATCTTTTTCTTTCGGTGAACCTATTGGCTTATTTGACGCTAAAATATCTCGCATAGAAGGCATTGCTCTTCTCACCTGTTTTGTGTTGTTTGTAATTTATTCCATATATATTGGCCGCAAAGACAAATGTTCTGACCATGACAGTTTCAAATCCACTGCCAATCAAGAGATGCCAATATGGAAATCAACATTATTATTTTTAGTAGGACTAGGTTGTTTGATATTCGGAGGCGACTGGCTGGTTGATGGTGCTAGCGGAATTGCAAGCTTAGTAGGAGTTAGTGATTCTATTATTGCTTTGACTATCGTCGCTGCTGGCACTTCGTTCCCAGAATTAGTGACATCTGTTATTGCAGCTCGCAAAGGAGATACTGATATGGCATTAGGCAATGTTGTTGGAAGCAATGTGTTAAATATCTTCCTGGTTTTAGGACTATCATCATCCATCACTCCACTTACCACAGTCAAGCCGGACGGCACTAACGAATTCGACAGCACTAACCTTATCATCCAGTTAGCAGCAAGTGTACTTCTCTGGTTTTTCTGTTTTTACGGTAAGAAAAAATTTTTTATTGTCCGTCGTGAGGGGTTATTGCTGGCTTTATGTGCTATTGGGTATTATGTGTGGACTGTCATGTCCCATTAAATCACATCCTCTTCACCTGCTGCTGATATAAAAAACACCTGATGTTATGGAAACAAAGACCATCGTAGAAATCCGTGATTTGTCAACGGGCTACAGTACCAAAAAAGAAGAGAAGATAATCGGTGCTCATCTGAATGGTGAATTAAAAGAAGGTGACTTTGTGTGTCTTCTTGGTCCCAATGGAAGTGGAAAATCCACTTTATTAAAAACCCTTTCAGGCCTTCAAGGTTCAATTCACGGTGAGGTGATAGTTCAAAACATTCTCATAAGCAATTATA
>JAEEGF012449215.1_pt1 | contig 55982 bp, 43 predicted proteins | sample 9134171 | NCBI WGS metagenome assembly JAEEGF01 (sample SAMN16246542, study PRJNA631951) | gut metagenome | biome: gut microbiome; feature: rumen; material: AP-attached | host: Bos | place: Iran: Karaj | collected 2018-10 | reverse complement strand
CTGGCGCAGCCGCGCGCCCTGCACAGCCCGCCGCGCGCCCCGCGACGCAGTCTTTCCCTACGGGTGGCGGTATGTTCATGCCCGCCGGAGGGCTTCCCGTATATAAGTACAAACTCGAGGGCTCTTTGGACGGAAAGGAATTCTTTATGCTTGTCGATCAGACAAACAACACGAAGATCGCTGACTGCACCTTCGACGATATCGCTCCGAAGCAGTGCCGCTATGTGCGTCTCACCATCACGGGCTGGCCTGAGGGCATCAACCTCGGTATCATCGAGGCTACCGTCTTCGGCAGGTATTCCGGGTATATGCTCCCTGCCAATCCACAGGAGAACGACCGATATCTCTATAACTACTAGTATATGAAAACCAGGTTTTTCCTCGCCTTTGCCATGGCATTGGCACTTGTCGCTTGCAACCGTTCGGAGAAGCCATGCCCCATCCTTGACATTGAAGGTGGACAGGTACAGGGCGTTGCCGCCGATCTGTAAGGCGTTTACGTATATAGGGGCATACCTTATGCCGCACCTCCCGTCGGGGACCTTCGCTGGAAGGAACCGCAGCCTGTCAAACCTTGGAACGGTGTCCTCAAAGCCGATGAATTCGGGCATCCGAGTTATCAGGCGGTGCATTATCCCGGGAATTATTTCACGGAGTGGGGATATGGAGAAGAAAAGCAATGCAGCGAGGACTGCCTGTACTTGAATGTATGGACGAAGTATCCCGGTCAGGTGGAACGCAAGGCCCCCGTGGCCGTATGGATCCACGGTGGCGGCTATCGTGAGGGATGGGGCTCGGAGCCCGAGTTCGATGCACAGGAATGGGCGGCTCGGGATGTCATCCTCGTGTCGATAAATTATCGTCTGGGGATCTTCGGGTTCATGGCCCATCCCGAGCTTTCGGCCGAAAGCCCTTACGGGGTGTCCGGAAACTATGGTATCCTTGACCAGATCGAGTCCTTGAAATGGGTAAGGAAGAACATCGCTCAGTTCGGCGGTGACCCTGACAACGTGATGATCTTCGGGCAAAGCGCCGGAGGCGGCAGTGTCAGGACTCTCTGCGCTTCGCCTTTGGCCAAGCCGTACTTCCATAAGGCAGTCATCATGAGCGCCAACGGTCTCAATGTCATCAAGGACCAGGAGTTCAAGCTGGCCGCAGGTCCCGCCGTTCCTCCGTCGATGATAAAGATGATGTTCGGAGGCCAGACCCTTCAGGAAGCCGAAGGGGAGGCCAAGGCCGTTATGGACTGGGCGGGTCTGACCGACTTGCGGAAGATGCGTTCCGCCGCCACGGACGCCGTCCATGCCGCCAGTTCACTATATACTTCCGCTACCGGTAATCCCGGCATAACCATCACTCCCATCATTGACGGTCACGTGTCGGTAGAAGTGTTCGACGACGCTGTAGCGGACGGTTCCCTTGCCGACGTTCCGTACATGATAGGTTATACTCTCAACGACATGGCGGATATGTCGGCCGGCATCGCCGCATTCTGCGCGAGCCGTCAGGAGAGGGGAGGCAAGGCTTGGGCTTATGAATTCGCCCGTCCGCTGCCTGATGACGGATCCCATCCGGAAGACAGGCTTAAGGGCGCCTTCCATTCTTCCGACCTTTGGTACGTGTTCAAGTCATTGCAGCACTGCTGGCGTCCTTGGACCAAGGGGGACTGGGACCTTTCCGAAAAGATGATCACTGCCTGGACCAACTTCGCCAAGTACAGCGATCCCAACGGCCCGGACGGCGGCGTTTGGACTCCTTGCACCAAGGAGGACAGCCGCTTCATGCTCTTCAAGCTCGACTCCGTCGACGCTGAAGCCTCGGAGATGGGCGAGCCGATCAGGTAAGCCACGGCCGGGAGCCCTGTCTTAAGGCAGTTTTTGTATCAAAGGACCTGGCCTAAATAAGCCAGGATGATGTCGACGGCCTGGTCTTCGGTGAGACCGGTGACGTTGAGGGAGAGGTCGTAGTTGCGGGCGTCGTAGCGGCTGGTTCCGGTAAAGCGTTTGATGTAGTTCTCGCGGGATTCATCGACCTTTTCGATGATGTCCTTGGCTTCCTCCTCCGAGACTTTCTGCCGCTCCATTATGCGCTTGATGCGGCTGTCCGTGTCGGCGGTGATGAAGATGCTCTTGAGGTTGGGGTGGTCCTTGAGGACGTGGAAGCCGGAGCGGCCTGCGATGACGCAGGCGCCTTCGGCGGCCAGGCCGCGGAGGATCTCCGCCTCTGCCTTGTAGATGTCGCCGGTGGTGACTTCGGGATAGTACTCGCGTGCATATTCGGAGCCGGACTCGATGATGGCGGATGCCGCGGGCATGGGGGAGATGAGACGGATGAAGTCCGTCAGCCAGTTCTGTTTCTCGCCCTTGATCTCCTCGATGGTCTCCGCGTTCAGGTCGAAACGCTTCATCAGGATCTTGATGAGCTCCTTGTCGAAGAAGTTGATGTCCAGCCTTTCAGCGAGTTTGCGGCCAATGGTGCGTCCTCCGGAACCGACCTCGCGGCTGATGGTGATAACGAATGATTCCTTGAAATTCATTTTATTGTTTATTTAGTATTTGTCTGACATATCTGACGCTTGCTTCGTACTCTTCGTCGGAGTCCAGGTGCTCGATGATCATCGGCATTCGGGGATTCTCGGTGGTGGCGAGGCGGGCATATAGAGGCAAGTCCAGGGATCCGGCGCCGCAAGCGCATTCCTCGAGTTGAAAGGTGTACTCCTCCTTGAGCCGGATATCCTTCAGGTGGCAGCTGACGATGGTACCTTTAAGTTTGGAGAAACACTCTTCCAGGAACTCGTCATTGTAGAAGTATCGTCTAGGAGTCGTGATCATGTTGACGACGTCGAGATGGGTACCGAACTCCGGACGGTCGATGTCTTCGGTCAGCCGGACATATTCGTCCGGACTCGAGGGTATCATCCATGGCATCGATTCGATGCAGAACTTTGTCTTGACAGGGTGGACTGCATCGATAATCTCCCGGACCATCTTTACGGCCATCCGCCAGAGTTCATCCGAGAAATTGTCCCTGTATCCTCCATCCCATCGCGGCCCGTACGGGGTGCCGACGACGTTGACGCAGCAGGCGGCGCCGATGGCGTCCGCCATGCGGAGCTGGCCAATGGCGTAGTCCGTCCAGCATCGCCGCACATCCGGGGCAGCGGCGAGGGTGTTGCGCCAGATGCCGACCTCGGCGATGCTCAGGCCGGCTTCGTCGGCCGCGGCCTTGTAGGCCTGGACCGTCTCCTCGCCGGCCAGGTGGTCGACGGGGAATACCACGGCCTCAAGGCCGAGGGCCTTGTGCCTGGCAGCCCACTCCTGAGGAGTGGAGTGTTTCAATGCGGAGGAAATCCCTAAGATCATGTTTTTTGTCGTTTGGTAATGGTGGAATTGATTTCGTCCATGACTTTGTCGGAGAGCTCGTATTTCCCGATGACGAATATCGCCAGGAGGAAGAGGAGGGCCGGAATGAGTGTCACGAGCCAGAGGATGCCCTGCTCGGCGAGGGGAGTCTGGGCCTGGCTGGCGGAATTGAATCCCACCCAGGCCAGCACGAGTCCGGGAATGGTGCCTCCGAGGGCCATTCCCGCCTTCATGAAGATGCAGATCAGGGCGTTGACGATGCCCGCAACGCGGCGGCCGGTAGTGTATTCGCCGAAGGTGACGACCTCCGGGACGAGAGCCCACATATAGCCGGTCGCTACGAGGATACCCGTGCTCTTGACGAACTGGATGATGCAGAGCAGCGGGAAGCATCGCTTGAGCGAAGGGAAAGACACGGAAAGATACATCAGGACCATGCCGACGATGGCGATTCCCAGGAACAATCGGAACATTCCGTTCTTGCCTATCTTTTTCTTGATGGCCGGCACCAGGGGCAGGAAGATGAACGCGGGTATGGTCCCGAGCCACATGAAGGCCGTCGTCATGAAGGGAGTCGCCCCTATGTTGTAGGTCATAAAGTAGGAGTCGGCGGCATTACTGATGCTCATCGTCGTGAATGAGATGATGAAGAAGAACGACAGAATGCGCAGCGGCCGGTTGCGGACCAACTCCATCCACAGGTCGCTGACCTTGACGTCGGCGGAATCCTTCTCGTCCATCACTACCCGTTCCCTGCTCTCGAAGAAGCAGAACACCAGGAGCGCAAGGCCCGTGAGGGCGAATATGCTCATGGTAATGAACCAGGCCCTGGCGGACTCCGGAGTATTATAGACCGCGACCATCCTGCCCGTATCGGGATTGAGCACCTTCGGCGCGAAAATGGCGATAATCAGGGGCAGAGTCTTGATGATCAGACCAGCGAGATTGGCCAGGAACATGCGCACGCTGGTGAGGACGGTAATCTCGTCAGTGTCACGCGTGAGCGAAGATCCCAGGGCTCCGTAAGGGACGTTGATGAGAGTGAAACACATGCTCAGTCCCACATAAGTGATGTATGCGTAGAGTAAAGAGCCGCTGAAACCGTTCCAGAAACAGAGCATGGCGAAGGCCGCAAGAGGCAGTCCGCCCAGGATGAGCCATGAGCGGTATTTGCCCCATCTGGGATTGGCCTTGTCGACAAGGGTGCCGACTATCGGGTCCCATATCACGTCTATGATACGGACCACCAGGAACATCACCGCGGCAACTCCCGGTTTGAGACCGAAGACGTTGGTGTAGAAGAACAGGAGCCAGATGCTTACGGTCTGGTAGATGAGGTTCTGCGCCAGGTCTCCGGAACTGTAGCCTATGCGTTGCCGCCAGGTGAGCTTGTAGTTTCCGTCGTCCATTATCTGGCCATGCGGTAAATGGCGAGCATGTCTTCAGCCGCCAAGACCTTGAACGCACCGACAGTCTCAGTGCCGCCGTTGCTGCACTTGCGGACCATCTCTTCGATTTCAGCGTCCGTGATGTTCCGGTCGATGAGCTCGTGGATGTTGACAGGCATGCCGATATGGTGGTAGAAGCGCTCCATGGCCTCTATGCCCTTGAGGGCGACGCCCTCAGGGTCGTTGTAATCGTTGGGAATGTCCATGACATTGACCGCGAAGCGCACGAAACGCTGAATGTCTTCCTTCATGACATAGCGCGCCCAGCTTGGCCATACGGCGGCCAAGCCCGCGCCGTGGGTCACGTCGAACATAGCGCTCAGCTCGTGCTCGAGCTTGTGCGTGGCCCAGTCGCCCTCGAGGCCGCAGCCTGTCAGGTCGTTGTGCGCCAGGCTGCTGCCCCACATGATCTGTGCGCGGTGGCGGTAGTCCTCGGGATCGGCGAGAACGGCGAACACGCTGTCCTTCATGGTGCGGAGGAGACCCTCGGCGATGGCGTCGGTGAGCGACATGTCCGTGTCGTGGGAGAAATAGCGTTCCATCGTGTGCATCATGATGTCGGTCACGCCGGCTGCCGTCTGGTAAGGCGGAAGCGTGAAGGTGCGGCAAGGGTTCATGATGGCGAACTTGACGCGGCAGAGATTGTTGGAGTAGCCGTGCTTGATCCAGCCGTCTTCGTTGGTTATGACGCTGGAGTCGCTCATCTCGCTTCCCGCGGCGGGAATGGTCAGGACTGCGGCCACGGGAAGGGCGCTCTGCGGATGCGTCTTGTATGCATAGAAATCCCAGACATCCCCGTCATAGGGGACTCCGTAGGCTATCGCCTTGGACGAGTCGATGACACTGCCTCCCCCGATGGCGAGTATGAAGTCCACGCCTTCCTTGCGGCAAAGGTCTATGCCTTTGTGCACCAATGAGAGGCGGGGATTGGGAACCACTCCGCCAAGCGTGATGAAATCTACGCCTTCGTCGGAAAGGATTCCGCAGATCTTGTCCAGGAGACCGGATTTCTTGGCGCTTTGGCCTCCGTAGTGGACGAGGATCTTGTGGCCTCCATAGCGTTTTATGAGTTTTGCGACTTGTTCTTCCGAGTGGCGGCCGAACACGACCTCTGTCGGGGCATAATAATTGAAATCTTTCATTTTCAGGTTGATTTACGTGATTTTTGACAATTTAAGGATTTTCCGTGACAAATCCATATAAATAATGTAACTTCGCGGCGGATTTTGGAAGCAGTATTGTCAATACTTCAGCGTTGTCTCTATATGAATGCAGCACATGGACCCAAGGTATCGGTGATAATTCCCGTTTATTCCGTTGAGGAATATATCGGGCAGTGTGCACGTTCCCTGTTCTCCCAGACTTGGGAGGAATGCGAGTTCATTTTTGTGGACGACGGGTCTCCGGACAACTCCGTATCCGTGCTGGAAGAGATCCTCTATGAAGAGTTTCCTCAGCTTCAATCCCGTGTGAAGATACTTCACGAAGCCAACTCAGGTCTGCCGCGTGCGCGCATGACAGGCCTTGCGGCCGCCACCGGTGATTACATAATACACGTGGACTCGGACGACTGGGTGGAACCTGACTATGTCAGATTGTTGGTGGAGAAAGCTGTAAAGGAGGCTGCGGACGTAGTGTATTGCGACTTCTTCAAGGAGTATCAGAATAAGAGCAAAGTGTGTCCCGAAGGAAACCTGGCATCCGATTCCGGTCCCGTGGCGGCGAAAGGCATGCATAACAATGTCATACGCGGATACATGTGGAACAAGCTTGAGAGGCGTTCGCTCTATGACCTGCCGTCGATGTTCGTACCGGTGCATGGCTTCCACGAGGATCTTGTATTCCAGACTCAGACGCTTTGCAATGCAAGGAAGGTCGTACACCTGAACGAACCTCTCTATCATTACCGCCGCCGCCGCAAAGGCGCCCTTACATCCAGCTCTCTTATCCCCACACGCAGGCAGTCTTCGGAGAACATGCTCTGTCTCTATGATGCGCTTCCGAAGGACGGCGTCGCCATCTCGGCCTGCGGCATCGATATCCTGTTGAGGGGCGGCTGGTACAGTGCCTGCATATTGAATTTCAAGCTGTTGCGTGCTCACCCCGAGGCTGTGGAGGCCCTTCTCGCCGCGGACTATGTATATAACTGCCGTGTGCCTGTATCCAAACAGCGGTTTACCAAGTTCATCTGCCGCCTCGTCTGCCTGACGGAGAATAAACGTATGGATTCTCGGAAATCATACCTTTTATAGGTACCTTTGTATATGAATGAATTGTTTACAGGGACAGGCATTGCACACAGCATCCTCCTGTTCGCCATAGTCATCGCTTCCGGGTTGTATATGTCCCGGTTCAAGTTCAAGGGTATCTCCATCGGTTCCACCTGGATACTCTTCCTCGCCATCCTGCTCAGCCATTTCGGATTCAGGGCGGATCCCACCGTACTTGCCTTCATGAAGGATTTCGGCCTGATCCTGTTCGTGTTCTCCATAGGCCTTCAGGTCGGCCCGGGATTCTTCCACTCCTTCAAGATTGGCGGGGTCAAGCTTAATCTGCTTTCCTTCTTCGGAATACTCCTGGCCGTTCTGGTAACTCTTGTCATCCACCTGGTGACCGGCGAGAGCCTACATACGATGGTGGGCGTGATGTCCGGTGCCGTGACCAATACTCCCGGGTTGGGAGCCGCGCAGCAGTCTTTGTCGGACATGATGCTCGAGGGAGGATCTTCGGCCGGGGCCGCAGCGGAGACCGTTGCGGGAATGGCTTCGGCATATGCCGTAGCATATCCGCTCGGAGTCATCGGCGTCATCATGATAATAGCCCTCTTCAAGCCCCTTTTCAAGATAGATCTGGCGAAGGAAAAGGCTGAAATGGAAATTGAAGAAGGTGATGCTGACGTGGCGCGCCGTATGCATGTCGAGGTCGAGAACCCCGCAGTCATCGGACACAGCCTCGGCGAAATCATGAAAGAAGTGGGAGACAGTGTGGTGATCTCGAGGCTTCTGCGTGGCGGGGTGATTACCATACCGGGCCCAGAGACCGTTTTCGAGAAGGGTGACAAGCTCCTGATCGTGACTTCCCAGCCTCATGTCGATACATTGCGCCTCATCTTCGGCGAGGAGGTCCCGATGCATCAGCAGGATTGGATAAAGATGAACGAGTCGCTAGTGACCCGAAGGATGGCCATCACCAAGTCCTCCTTGACGGGCAAGCGCCTCAAGGACCTTCGCCTCAGGTCCGTCCACGGCGTTACCGTTACGAGGGTCGTCCGTTCCGGTGTCGAACTGGTGGCGACCCCCAACCTCAAGCTCCAGATGGGCGACGGTATCCAAGTGGTCGGAGTAGAGTCCGAACTCGACCAGGTCGCCGCTATGGTCGGCAACAAGCCGGAGGATCTCTCCCACCCCAACCTTGTTCCCATCTTTTTCGGAATCGCACTTGGAGTCATCTTCGGTTCGCTGCCTTTCCATTTCCCCGGCATACCCCAGCCAGTCAAGCTCGGTCTCGCCGGAGGACCCCTCATCATCGCCATCCTTCTCGGTCACTTCGGCCCCCAGTGGCACATTACCACTTATACGACTCACAGCGCCAATATGATGCTGCGCGAGATCGGCATCAGTTTCTTCCTTGCCGCTGTCGGCCTCGGAGCCGGAGAAGGATTCGTTTCCTCGATCGTCAACGGAGGTTATTGGTGGATCCTCTATGGAGTGCTGATTACGACTATACCGATTTTCGTCCTTGGGCTTGTAGCGCGTCTGGTGTTCAAGCTCAATTTCTATCAGCTGTGCGGCCTGATAGCGGGCTCGATGACCAATCCCGCTGCGCTGGCCTACGCCCAAGGTGAGTACGGAACAGAGTACACTTCCGTCAACTATGCGACTGTCTATCCTTTGTCGATGTTCCTCCGCGTGCTGGCGGCGCAGATGCTGATACTGTTCTCATTCTGACAGGACGCGATGCAGCGCGTGCTATAATACTGAAGCCTGTCCTGCCTGGACGGGCTTTTTTGTTTTCAGGCTGAAAAAATCATTATTTTTGGGGATTGCCCTGAAAACTGGAGTTGGCTACTTTTGCAGACTGAAAAGTGTATTGTATGAAAAGGTTTGTATTGGTGGCCATGGCATTTGCCATCGGTATCTTTGCCCGGGGCCAGCAGAAACTGAGTGTAGGCGGATATGGCGAGGTTGCCTTGAGCCGCAATTTCTACAGCGATCATGTCTATCGCTATACTTCAGCGTCTTCGCATGTCGGCGAGCAGCATGGCCGTTTCGACGTGCCTCATTTCGTGGTTTATCTTGGATATGATTTCGGCAAAGGCTGGACCATGCAGTCCGAGATCGAGTTCGAACATACCGGTACCGGCGCCGCGGTGGAGAAAGAGTTCGAAGAGGCCGGTGAATGGGAGAGCGAAGTGGAAAAGGGGGGCGAAGTGGAACTCGAACAGTTCTGGATCCAAAAGAGTTTCAGCTCCGCTTTAAATATAAGGATGGGCCATATGGTCGTGCCGGTCGGCGGGCTCAACAATGCCCATGAGCCGTTGAACTTCTTCACTGTGTACCGTCCGGAAGGGGAGTACACCATCCTTCCTTCGACATGGCATGATACCGGCATAAGTCTTTGGGGACGTACGGACAACTGGCGCTATGAAGTGCAGATGATAGCCGGCCTGGATGCTTATATGTTCAGCCGCGACAATTTCATCAGGAACGGGGCCGGATCTCCCTTCGAATTCAAGGTCGCCAACAAATACGGTTTCGTCGGACGCTTGGACAACTATTCCGTAAAGAATCTCCGCATAGGTCTCAGCGGGTATTATGGCAACTCCATGCATAACACGTACCCTTACGAGAAACTTTCCGACACCTATTCCGACGTCAAGGGACGTACGGCGTTCGGGGCTCTGGATTTTGAGTACAAGGGCAAGCGGCTTACAGCCAGGGGTAATGCAGACTATGGTTATGTCGGAGACGCCGCCACCATAAGCAAACTCAAGCGCAACCGGACCGCCAACGAAGCTCCCTATGACAAGTCCACCATCGGCCAGAACGCCGTGGCGGCGGGGACTGAAGCGGGATATGACATCCTGCCTTGGTTCAGCCCCAAGGATGAGGAGCAGAAACTATATGTTTTCGGCCGCTACGAATACTATGATTCGTTCATTCCCGGTTCCGGCCAGACGGACAATGTCCCATATACGGCCAAGCACCGTATCGCATTTGGTATCAACTGGTTGCCGGTGCCGGAAATAGCCGTCAAGGCGGAGTGGTCGCACCGCTTCCTCCCGTCACAGTACAACGATGAGCCTTCCATTTCGATAGGCGTAGCCTACATGGCTTTTTTCAAGAGATAATCAATTAAATGTAAGATAGAGTTATGAAAAAGTCTTTAAGAATTTCAGCGTTACTGACTCTCGGAGCCCTCGCACTTGTTTCGTGCAACGGCAAGGAGGACCTCGAAGTCCTCTCAAAGGAAGAATCGGCTCTCAAGTCCGTCGTCGAGCAGTATGTTCCCAATGTCATCTATGATATTTATGGCAATCTCGCGGACAAGACTGAGGACCTGTGGAAACAATTGGTCGCACTAAGGGATGCCGGATCTCTGTCCCAGACCGATATCGACAAGGCTTGCGCCACTTTCCTTGAGGCGCGTGAATACTGGGAAAAGAGCGAGGCTTTCCTTTTCGGAGCCGCGACCGCTTTCGGCATCGATCCGCATATCGACTCCTGGCCGCTTGACAAGGACAAGCTTGCCCTGTCCCTTTCCAATACCGAGGTCATCGCGCATCTTCTTTCCGAAGGCGCAGGTGCAGCCGATGAAGTTGGCGCCGCATCCTTGGGTTTCCACGGAATTGAATTCATCCTTTTCCGTGACGGTAAGAACCGCACTGCCGCCGCTCTTCAGGGTGACGAGACAGATGCTTCTTTCGCCGGACGTAAGGTCTCCGGACATAACGAACTCATTTTCGCATCCGCGGTTGCCGAGGATCTCTACAATTCATGCGCGCAGCTTCAGGTCTCCTGGAATCCCGATGCCCCCAAGAGCCGCCGTGACCTTATCGAAGATCTCGAACTCAACTGCACGGTTGAGGGTTCGGATATGACCTTCGGCGAGAATCTCCTGGGTGCGGCTGCAGCGGGCAGCACCTACGCGACATGGCAGGAGGCTGCCGCCAAGTCCATCCTGAACGGAAGCGCCAGCATTGCCGACGAGGTGGCGAACACGAAGATCGGCACGGCCCACTACGTCAACAGCGCCGACTATGACGCCGACTACATCGAGTCTCCGTATTCCCACAGGTCATACTATGACTTCCGCGACAACATCCTCAGTATCCAGTATTCCCTCTACGGCGCTTCCGGCGCGACCACTGCCGGCTCCAAGTCTCTCATCTCTTTCATGAAGGACTTCGGTTACGGAGGAGTATCCACGCTTGAGTCCGACTTGAAGGCGGCGCTTGCTTCCCTTCAGGCATGTATCGACAGCGGGGTCGCCTTTGTCGAGAATCCCCAGTCGGATCTTGCGGAGAAGGCCATCGTCGCCATCAATAAGCTGAATGACGATCTCGGCGATGCCGCGGACTGGATCGTGAAACTTTAAAAATACACTGTTATGAAGATACATGGACTGATTCCCTTGTTGGCATTATCCCTCCTGGCGTTTGCCTGTGACCGTTCAGGTGAAGAACCGAAACCCCGGGAGACGGATGCGAAATACGTAGGAAAGGCTGTCGGTAACTTCACGGCGGAGGAGTGGTACCCGGGTGGATTGCTCGGTACCACTTTGAACGTTGCTGACGACAGCTATGAAGACGAGGCTCCCGCCGTGACCGAGCAGGGGCTGAGCCGCGCTTTCGTGCACGGCGAGATGTTCTTTGAACGCAACGTAACGCTCAATACTGCTCCGTTCAAGGGCCTTGGCCCGGCAGCGGTACGCAAGTCCTGCCTGGACTGCCATCCCGGATACGGACACGGACAGTGGCAGGATGCATATGCCGCCAACGGCAGCCGTTCATACGGTAACGGTTACCTTCTGGTCGTATATCATCCCGTAGAGCCCGGTTCCAATGACGGACCGTATGTGTCGGAAGTGACCGGAATGCCCCAGACCATGGCCGCCGATCCTTTCCTTCCCCCCATCGACGAGAGCCAGATACGCATCACTTGGAACATCGTTCCGGCCATGGAAAGCGGGCTCCCGATGCAGTTTGCGGACGGTGAGACTTATTCCCTGATTTATCCTGAACTCACTATCCCCGAAAGTGCATTCAATACCGATCCTACTCCGTATTCCGATGGCCGCCAGGTGGCTTTCCGACTCGAATCCACCATCGGTATTCCCGGCAGCGGCCTTATCGACGCGATTCCTCAGGACAGCATCAAGGCCCAGTATGCGAAAGAGTCGAGGTTCGTCGAGCTCAATCCTGCATTTTGGGACAAGTCTGCCGGAGATTTCGCCGCTTCCGCCTATTATCACAACTGGCAGAAAGGAGAATATGGCGACGGATACGATGCCGACGGCAACTTCGTACCGCGCGACACTTACAATGGCGGCAAGGCCCTTAAGCGCTTCACTTATGCGATGACCCGCGCCACCTTGCAGGACGGAGCCGGCGCCAACGCCATCTGGAATATAACGAATGTGTCCCGTCCCGACCGCCCGTTCCTCTATACTACGGCCGCATGGGCAAAGAAGATGTCCGAAACTCCGTCCGTGATCGCGTCGATCAAGGCGGAAGGGGAGCGTTCTCCCTATTATGTCGATGTCGACGGTGACGGTACAGTGACCGATGCGGAGATTTCCGAGGCGGTACTTGCCCTCCTCTCTCCTTCGACCAATCAGTTCGACAACGCATATCACAATTTCGAGCCGGAAATGGATCCGGACGAGTTCTATGATTTCATGGTTTGGCACCGCGGACTTGCGGTTCCCCGTGCCCGCAACCTCAATGACGAGGCTGTACAGAAAGGCAAGAAACTGTTTACGGATATGGGGTGCGCCTCTTGTCACCGTCCTTCCTGGACCACCGGTGATGACAACTACTGGGCTCCCGCCATTAACGGTACCAAGCCGCTCCCGCGTTACAAGAACCAGAAGATATGGCCGTATTCGGATTTCATTCAGCATCGTCTGTGGATGAAGAATGATATCCATGGCACCTGGTGCCGCACTACACCGCTCTGGGGTCGTGGTCTGTCCACTCAGAATACCGGCCGCAGCGACCGTCTGCATGACTGCCGCGCCCGTAATGTGATCGAGGCTATCATGTGGCACGGTTTTTCCAAGAAGAGCGATGCCTATCCTTCCGTTGAGAAGTTCTCCAAGCTTCCCAAGGAAGATCGCGACGCCGTCGTAAAATTCATAGAGTCGATATAGTATGAAGAAAGCAACCAAATACTTGGGCTATGGGTCTTTGGCAGCCGTCATCATCATGATGGTGGCTGCCACGATCCTCGAAAAGCTTCGTGGAACCGATTACGCGCTCAGTCATTTCTATTACAGCCCGTTGTTCATAGCCTTATGGGCTGTCCTAGCCGTATGCGGCATGGCGTATCTTGTTTACAAGGGTGGCCACAAGCGTATTTTCACCTTCCTTTTGCATGTTTCCCTCGTCCTGATCCTTGCCGGTGCCCTGGTCACCCATCTCACGGGTATCAGCGGTGGAATCAGCCTGCGAACCGGAGAGGAATGCAACAAGGTTGAGCTGGAGGATGGCACGACCATGGAACTGCCGTTCTCACTGCGGCTGGACGAGTTCGCGATAGATCGTTATCCCGACTCGAACGCTCCCATGGACTACAGGAGCGAGGTGACAGTGTTCCCTTCCGGGGAGGCGTTCACCATCTCCATGAACCATATCCTCAAATATGGCGGATTCCGTTTCTATCAGGCTGACTATGACGAGGACCTGCAGGGAAGCATCCTTGCCGTATCCCATGATCCATGGGGCATAGGGATTACCTATTGCGGATACCTCCTGCTGCTCATCTCGATGATCGGATTCTTCTTCGAGAAAGGAACTGAATACCGTAAGGCGGCAGCCAGGCTTCCTGTCCTGCCGAAATGGCTGAAAACGGGATTGATCGTTGCCGGGTGCATACTCCTTGTGGGATTCTTCTGGCTCATATGCCGCAGGCTGCTGTTCCAGCCTCTGATGCCCGTGCTCCGTTCTCCTCTCCTGATATTCCATGTCGTGGCCATGATGATATCGTATACCATCTTCGGACTTGCGGCGTTGATCGGCATAACCGGCTTGATCGTTTCCAAATCGCAGGTTAAGGAAAACCTGCGCGACATCAGCCTTATCATCCTGTACCCCGCCGTATTCCTTCTGGCTTTCGGAACTTTCCTCGGTGCCGTCTGGGCAAATATCTCCTGGGGAAATTACTGGGGATGGGATCCTAAGGAGACCTGGGCGCTAATCACGCTTCTGGTTTACTCTTTCGCCTTGCACGGATCCTCTTTCAAGGCTTTCCGCAAGCCGACGCTCTTCCATGTTTACACGATCGTGGCTTTCCTCTCGGTGCTCATCACGTATTTCGGCGTGAACTTGCTTCTGGGAGGCATCCACTCTTATATGTAGCATCTGTCAGATGATCCAGTCCGTGTGCTCCTCGTCCCTGTCCGGGATGAGGCGCCGGACTGGTTTGTACTTGTAGAAGAACCGGCTGGCTATTACGCGGACCACCGTGTAGGACGGGATGGCGACGAGCATTCCCAAAGGACCGCCGATATGTCCCGCAATCAGCAGGACGATGAATATTTCCAGAGGATTGGCCTTGATGCTGGTGGAGTAGATCAGTGGCTGATAGACGAAATTGTCCACGAACTGGGTTCCTTGCATTATGGCGAAGACTATCAGCGCGAAGATCCATATGTTGACGTCCAGTCCCACTCCCGCTCCCGCCTTGAGTATCAGGCAGAGGCCTACTCCGAGTATATCGCCGAGCAGTGGTCCGACGTATGGGATGACGTTGAGGATACCGGCTATGAAGGCTATTCCGATGGCGTAATTGACCCCTATCCTTGCGATAAGCCACAGCCCCAGGAAATCCAGCAGCATGACGCCCAGCACTTCAATGGTGAGGCCTACGAAGTAGCGCGAAAGCAGCATCTCGATGTCGAGGATGGTCTTGCCTACGGACTCCTCGATGCGGTCTGGAACAAGGGCGCCCACTATCTTTCCGAAGAGCGCTTCGTCCTTGATGAAGAAGAAGGAGATGAACACTACGGAGAATACGCCGATAACGATGCCCGCGATTGCGGAAGCCACGGAACCGAGAATGTTGGACACTCCGGAGAAACTCGTCACATCTTTGAGCTTGCCCAGGCAGAAGGTTATGATGTCGAAGTCGAGCCCGGCGTCGGGGAATACGCTGATGATCCAGGCATTGATGCTGTCGAGCATGTCTTGGTCGAAACTGATGCTGCTGTTCATTGCAACGGCGTCACGCACGATTCCTGAAACGATAGGTACGACCTGTGTGACTATGAGCGCCAGCAAGAGGATGATTGAAACCAGCGTGAATACGGAGATCAGCCAGTCAGGCGCGGATTTTCCCTTGATGGTGATCTGTTTGATGGCCCTGTAGATGGGTTGTCCGATGAGTGATATGACGAACGCGGCGATGATGTAGATGAGCACGCTGCGGAAATACCAGCAGATCGCGGCTATGATTGCGAATGCGCCGATGTTGATGATGTGTCTGGCCAGTCTGTCTATGCTTCGTTCCTGTTCCATGGGCTCTGAGATTCTGTGGATTCAAATATAAGAAAAAATGTTGCGAAAAAGGTCACAATCGGCGGATTATGATTATCTTTACGGCTCGGTTGCAATAATGGCGTAGTCCGAATTCGCCACATTTACGGCCAAATCGCCACAAATGGGACGGCATGTTTTTTCACGTACGTGTTTGTTCTTACATTTGTTAAATTTTAGTTAAGAACAAAAGCAAAGGATTATGATCAATTATTTGGAACTCTTTACCGAGAATACCAGGAAGTATTGGAATGAGAAGGCTCTCTGCGACTGGAGAGGTGACGGATTCACCTTCGGCGAGGTCGCCGCGCAGATAACCAAGCTCCATATGCTCTTCGAGAGCACGGGCGTCAAGCAGGCGGAAAAGATCACCGTCTGTGCTCCCAACTCCGCCCGCTGGGCCATTTCTTTCCTTGCTGTCAACACATACGGCACCGTTACGGTTCCGCTCCTTGCGGACTTCATCCCTTCGGCCATCTGCAGTTTGGTGGACCACTCCGAGAGTGTCGCCCTTTTCACTGACAAGGACACATTCGCCAAGCTAGACGTGACCGCCATGCCCCGCCTCAAATACGTCATCTGCACGGGGGACTTCTCGATGCTCTGGTCCTCTTCCAAGGAGTATGAGGAGGCTTTCGCCGGTCTTGACGCGGCCTTTGCCGCCAAGTATCCCGGAGGCTTGCGTCCCGAGGACGTAGACTATACTCCGGATACCGAGGACAAGCTCGCCATCATCAACTACACATCCGGCACCACCAGCGCCCCCAAGGGCGTCATGCTGAAATACAAGGCTCTCAGCACCTCGATCGATTTCGCCATCCGCTATATCCCCGCCGGCAAGAAGGACAGTATTGTCTCGATGCTTCCTATGGGTCATATCTACGGCATGGTGTTCGAGTTCCTGTATCCTCTCTGCAGCGGCGTGACAGTCTATTACCTCGGCAAGGCCCCCGCGGCTTCGACGCTGCTCAAGGCCATGGCCGATGTCAAGCCTTATATCGTAATCACCGTTCCCCTCGTGATGGAGAAGGTTTACAACAACTCCATCAAACCCGTCCTCTCCAAGTGGTACATGAAGCTCCTTACCTCCATCCCTGGAGTTAAGAAAGTCATTTACAAGGCCGTCGTCGACAAGATCAAGGCCAGCTTCGGAGGTAACGTCCAGCAGTTCATCATGGGCGGCGCCGCCCTCAATCCCGATGTGGAGAAGGCCTTCCGCAAGATGGGACTTCCGTACAGCGTAGGCTACGGCATGACTGAGGCTGCACCTCTGCTCGCATTCTCCAACTGGTGGCTGTATGTTCCCGGCTCCTGCGGCAAGCACGTCGATTCCGCGGAGGTCCGCATCGATTCCCCCGACCCGGAGAATGTCATCGGTGAGATCCAGGCCAAGGGTTCCAACATCTGTATCGGATATTTCAATAATCCCACTGCTTCGCAGAATGCGTTCACCGAGGACGGTTTCCTCCGTACCGGAGACCTCGGAATCATGGACAAGGACGGCAACATCTTCATCAAAGGCCGCTGCAAGACCATGATCCTCTCGGCCAACGGCCAGAACATTTTCCCCGAAGAGCTCGAGGCCGTGCTCAACTCCATCGATTTCGTGGGCGATTCCGTCGTGGTGGACCGCAATACCAAGCTCGTGGCCCTCATCACTCTCGACAAGGATGCCATCAAGCGCGCCGGGCTCGACGACGCTTCAGTGGCCGAGCTGCCCGAGAAGATCCGCATCAAGGCCAACAGAAGCCTGCCGGTCTACAGCAAGATCACCAAGGTGGAGGTCAAGACGGAGCCTTTCGAAAAGACCCCCAAGGGAAGCATCAAGCGCTTCCTCTACTCTTAATATGAACGAACTGGAAGAAACAAGAAAGAAAATAAGCGTCCTTGACGCTGAAATGGCGCGCATCTTCGTCGAGCGTATGAGGCTCGTCGAAGATGTCGCTGAATATAAGAAGCAGAAGGGCCTCCCCATCACGGATCCCGTCCGGGAGGCTGCCGTCCTCGAACGCAACATCCGTCTGGTCGACGATCCCGTACTGAAAGAGTATTATACTCCTTTCATCAAAGGCATGATGGGTTATTCCTCCGCATATCAGGAACGTTTGCTCGAGGGAATGAAGATAGCATATTGCGGAGTGCCCGGGGCTTTCGCCTATATCGCTGCGCGCAAGCTCTATCCTACTGCCCGGCTCGTTTCTTTCCAGGATTTCGAGTCCGCCTACGATGCCTGCGAGTCGGGCGAGGTGGACGCCTCTGTCCTCCCTCTGGAGAACAGCTTTGCCGGCGAGGTCGGCAGCGTGATGGACATGGCCTTCTCCGGAAGCCTGTACGTCAACAAGATGATCGACGTGGAGATAAACCAGAACCTTCTGGGGCTCTCCGGCGCTTCGAAAGATGGGGTGAAGAAGGTGATCAGCCATCAGCAGGCCATCGCGCAATGCTCCCGGTTCATCCGCGAACGCGGACTCGAAGTGATCGAGGTCTCCAATACCGCTGTGGCCGCACAGCGTGTGGCCGAGCTGCAGGATCCTTCCGTATGCGCCATCGCTTCCGAAGAGGCTGCTTCCCTGTACGGTCTGGATGTGCTGGAGAGGAATGTCAATACCAGTAGGATCAATTCCACCCGTTTCGCCACTTTCAGCAGGAGCCGCAACATGCCTTCTGGACGCGGTCATCTCAATGAGCATTTCATTCTGGTGTTTACCGTCCTCAACGAGGCCGGAGCTTTGGCCAAGACCTTGAATATCATCGGTTCGCACGGGTTCAACATGTGCAACCTCCACAGCCGTCCCATGAAGGAACTCATGTGGAACTATTATTTCTTCGTCGAGCTCGAGGGAAATGTCAATACTCCCGACGGCGAGGATCTGCTGCTGCAGCTCGGCACCGTCTGCGAGAATCTCAAACTTCTCGGTACCTACAGGCTGGATAAATACTCTGGAGAGGACAAGTGATGTTGGACCGTGACAGCAGGATACTGATCGTCGGCCTGGGATTGATAGGCGGCAGCTATGCGGAGGGGCTTACCAAGGCCGGCTTCGAAGTGGGCGCCGTCACCCGTTCCCGGGAAAGCATCGATTATGCCTTGTCGAGGGGGATGATCGCCAGCGGCACCGTGGAAGTTACCCGCGAATATGTCTCCCGTTTCGACGTCATCGTGTTCGCCCTGTACCCCCATGTGTTTCTCTCCTGGATTGAGAAGTATCAGGAGTATATTAAGCCGGGTGCGCTCCTGACGGATGTCACTGGAGTGAAGCGCTCGGTGGTGTACCGTGTGCAGGAAATGCTCCGTGACGATCTCGAATTCGTCGGAGCCCATCCGATGGCGGGCCGTGAGTCTTACGGAGTACGGAATGCCGATTGCTCGGTCTTCGAGGGGGCCAATTACATAGTCACACCGACGGATGCCAATACCGAGGAAGCTGTCCGTACTTGCGAGGATCTTGGCCGGGTACTCGGATTCAAGTGCATAACCAGGTTATCCCCGGAAGAGCATGATGAGATGATAGGCTTCCTCAGCCAGCTCACGCATTGCATCGCGGTGGCTCTGATGAACAGCAAGGATTCCGGCCATCTTGCCGAGTTCACCGGCGATTCGTTCAGGGACCTTACCAGGATAGCGAAGATAAATGACGGTATGTGGAGTGAGCTTTTCCTCCTCAACAGGGACCAGCTCCTCGCACAGATGGACCTTTTCATCGCAAAGTTCGTAGAGTTGAGGGATGCATTGAATGACGGCGATGCCGACAAGATGCGGGAGATGATGAGGATTTCGACAGAAAGGCGTTCTTTTTTTGATAAGAAGTAGCTTATGAACATGATTTTCAAACGGGAGCTTTTCAACCCCCAGGAAGTTAAGGAGATGTATCCGGCCTCTGCAGAAGGCCTGGAAGCGAAGAAGCATAACGACCGTGAGATCCGCGACGTCCTTCGCGGAGCATCCGACAAGCTTATATTGGTCATCGGTCCTTGTTCCGCAGACCGGGAGGATGCGGTATTGGATTATATCGGCCGGCTTCGTCCGGTGCAGGACAAGGTCAAGGACAAGATAGTCATCATACCCCGTATCTATACCAACAAGCCGCGTACGACAGGCGCCGGATACAAGGGGATGCTGCACCAGCCCAATCCAATCGCCAACCCGGACATCCTGAAGGGTCTCCTTTCGATCCGCAGGATGCACGTCCGCGCCATCAACGAGTTCGGTTTTTCGTGTGCGGATGAGATGCTGTATCCGGAGAACCATCATTTCCTTTCCGACCTTATATCCTATGTCGCTGTCGGAGCGCGCAGCGTCGAAGACCAGCAGCACCGCCTGACTGCCAGCGGGCTCGATGTCCCCGTGGGAATGAAGAATCCTACGAGCGGCGACTTGTCCGTTATGATGAACTCCATCAGGGCCGCACAGGGTTCGCATATATTCATCTACCGCAACTGGGAAGTCGAGAGCAAGGGCAATCCCTTCGCGCATGCTATCCTGAGGGGATTTGTCGACAATTACGGCAAGACCCATCCCAACTATCATTACGAAGACCTGATGATGCTCTCAAGGATGTACAGTGAGGCTACATCCCTTCAGAACGCCGCAGTCATCGTGGACTGCAACCACGCCAATTCCGATAAGAAGTATCTCGAGCAGATCCGCATCGCGAAGGAAGTCCTGCACAGTACTCGTCACAGCGATGATGTGCACCGACTGGTAAAGGGCCTTATGATCGAGTCTTATATCGAAGACGGTTCCCAGAGCCTTGGGGGATGCGTATATGGCAAGTCCATAACGGACCCTTGCCTGGGCTGGGAAAAAACGGAGAGGCTCATCTACGAGATCGCCGATCTCCGATAAGCCTCCCTATTTCTTTCCGAGCGCCGCGAGTAATCTATATTCACTTCAGCGTCACTACCGCATTGTGTCCTCCGAATCCCAATGAGCTGGACAGTGCGAACTCGGCCTGCACCTGTCTGGCGGTAACCGGGATGTAGTCCAGGTCGCATTCCGGGTCAGGTTCAGCATATCCTATGGTCGGGGGAAGGAAACCGTCCTTGAGCGCGATTGCCGAGGCGATCAGCTCCGCAGCACCGGCTGCGCCTATCATATGCCCGGTCATGGACTTGGTCGAACTGATCATTGCTTTCCTGGCCACATCCTCTCCGAGGGCGAGCTTGAATGCTGCGGTCTCGCACTTGTCATTCAGCAGGGTTCCGGTACCATGGGCATTGATATAAAGCATTTTATCGGATTCGAACCCCGCCTCTTCCAGCGACTGTCGCACCGCGGCTGCGGTTGTCGTGCCGTCGGGGCGCGGCGCGGTGTAGTGATATGCATCGCAGGTGTTGCCGTATCCGGCAACTTCCGCGATGATATCCGCTCCGCGCTGCACGGCATGCCCGTACTCCTCGAGTATGAGTATGGCTGCGCCTTCCGCCATCACGAATCCGCCGCGGCGACGGTCGAACGGCAGGCTGGCCTGCATAGGGTCGGAGGAAGTCGACAGGGCCTTGATGTTGGCGAATCCGCCGAGTCCAAGCGGAGTGACTGCGGCTTCCGATCCGCCGGCGATGATAGCGTCGGCCTGCCCGTATTTGATGGCCCTGAAGGCCTCTCCAACGGCATGCGTACTCGTCGAGCATGCAGAAACGACCGGGAGGCATGGTCCCTGGGCATTGAACCGTATGGCAATGTTCCCGGCTCCGATATTGCTGATGAGCATCGGTATGAAATGAGGGGAGATACGGGATACGCCTTCTTCGATCATCGTCTTGGTCTGGTTGACGAACGTCTGCATTCCGCCTATGCCGGAACCCACATAGACTCCGAAACGCTCGGGCGCGATGTTGACCCCTGCTTCGAGTCCGCTGTCCGCCACCGCCTCGATGGCGGCGCAGGTGGCGAAGCGGCTGAAGAGGTCGCTCCTGCGCACGCTTGCGGCATCCATGCCGAGTGCGACGGGATTGAAGTCTTTCACCAATCCTGCCACGTGAACGGGGAGTTCTCCGTATTCATCCATCCCTTCAATCAGGGAGATGCCGCAGCGTCCTTCGCTCAGGCTTTTCCTGAAAGTGTCTATGTCGTTTCCTATGGGCGATATAATGCCCATACCGGTGATAACTACTCTTCTTTCTTTCATGTCAACGGGTTTTGGGTTTGCAAAGATAGTGTAAAAAGAGTATTTTTGCACGTTAAAAGCGAAAGGCTATGTGGAGAAAGTTCTGCCGTCTGATCATGAACATCTGGGGTTGGGAAATGGACGAGAATATCCCCAAGGAGGACAAATGCATCCTTCTTGGCGCCCCGCACACTTCCATCCTCGATTTCGTGGTGGCCTATCTTTATTATGAGGCCGTTGGCGGCACCTCCCTGTGCATGGTCAAGAAGGAGATGTTCTTCCCCCCTCTGGGATGGATAGTCAAGGCTATGGGAGGCATTCCCGTGGACCGCTCCAATCCCTCTGCAGTTGTCCGTTCCGTCATTCGCGAAATGGAGAACAGGGAGCACTTCCACCTGGCTATCGCACCGGAGGGTACCCGCAAGCCCGTAGCTCGCTGGAAAAGCGGTTACCACCTTATTGCACGTACGGCCGATATTCCGGTCTATCTCTGCTATTTCGATTGGAAACGCAAGAGGATAGGCTGTGGTGAAAAGGTCGAACTGACTGATGATGCCGCTGCGGACACGCGGCGCATCCAGCAGATTTACGAATCCATGGACCTGGGTGGCAGGCACCCTGAAAAATACAGGACTCACTGATGAGACATAGTTTCAAGACACTTTCGGACATACTGGAATATTCCTCGTCCAAATATGCCAAGCGAACGGCCTCTGACTATGTCGACGGAGGTCAGCATTATACTTATGCCGGCTTCAAGGAGGCGTGTGACCGCCTTTCCGGAGTCCTGGCCACGTTCGGCATCAATGCTTCTGACAAGATCGCCATCCTATCTGAGAACCAGCCCAACTGGGGTGTCGCCTTCTTCGCGATCACTTCCCACGGCCGCATCGCGGTGCCGATGCTGCCCGAAGTTTCACCTAACGAGGTGGAGAATATCCTGGCGCACTCGGATGCCAAGGCTATCTTCGTTTCACGCAAACAGTTCCCCAAGATCAGTGAGGAAGCGTTGGAACGGTTGCATATCGTAATCGATATCAGCGATTTCAGTCTCATCCGTGTGGATAAGACCAAGTATACCTGCGATGGAACCATCAAAAAGCCCGAACCGATGGACATCGCCGCCATCATCTATACTTCCGGGACCACCGGCAATGCCAAGGGCGTAATGCTCAGCCATCGCAATTTCTGCGCGAACGTGGAAGAGTCTTGGTTCGCACACCACGTTTATCGCAAGGACGTCTTCCTGTCGATACTGCCGCTCGCCCACACTTACGAGATGAGCATTGGCATGCTGTACCCATTCGCCCGTGGCGCTTCGGTTTTCTATATACAGAAACCGCCGACTCCTACCGTCCTGATGGGCGCGATCAGCAAGCTCCGTCCGACGACCATGCTCTCCGTTCCGCTGATTATCGAGAAAGTGGTCCGCAGCAAGGTGCTGCCGACCATCAACTCCAGCAAGTTTCTGTCCTATCTGCGTGACAAGATGCCGTGGTTGCTATACTGGCTGGTCGGCACCAAGCTTAAGAAGCAGTTCGGCGGGCGCATCCGTTTCTTCGGCATCGGCGGCGCCAAACTGGACGTCGAGGTAGAGCGTTTCCTCAAGAAATGCCGTTTCCCTTATGCTATCGGATACGGCCTGACCGAGACTGCTCCTCTCATCTGCGATGCCGGCCCCAAGAAGACGCATATAGGTACTACTGGTACGGCGTCCTACGGCGTCAGCGTACGCCTTGCAGACATCAACCCCGAGACCGGACAGGGCGAACTGCAGGTCAAGGGACCGAACGTCATGCTCGGTTATTACAAGGATTATGTCCGTACCAAGGCCGTAATGACGGATGACGGGTGGATGCGCACGGGCGACATGGCTACGGCCGACAAGAAGGGACGCTACAGCATCCTCGGCCGCATGGGCAATGTCATCATCGGCGCTTCCGGAGAGAATATCTATCCCGAGGAGATAGAGAGCGTCATCAACAATATCGGCGGCGTGAACGATTCCCTGGTCGTTTCCCGTTCCGGGCAGCTGGTAGCGCTTGTCCAGTTCAATGAGGGTGAAATCGACTGGAACCTCGAAGGTGAGGACAAGTTCATCGAGAGCCTCGAACAGAAGAAGAAGGAGGTGATGGACTTCGTCAATTCAAAGGTCAGCCAGTTCCTCAAGATCAAGGACGTGGAAGTGATGAAGGAGCCCTTCAACAAGACCGCCACTCACAAGATCCGCCGTTTCCTCTATCAGGATAAACAGAATCAGCCGCAGAGGGCTGACGCCTCCGCGGCTGTGGCTGAAGAAAAGAAGTAACTCCTAGTAATTCTCGGCGTTGACCTCGAAGTATGCCTGTGGATGGGCGCAGACGGGGCAGATGTCCGGGGCTTTGGTACCTACCACGATGTGGCCGCAGTTGCGGCACTCCCATACTTTGACTTCAGACTTGGCGAAGACCGCTGCAGTCTCAACGTTCTTCAGGAGTGCGCGGTAGCGCTCCTCGTGATGCTTCTCGATGGCGGCGACTCCGCGGAACTTGGCCGCAAGCTCCGGGAAACCTTCCTCCTCCGCGGTTTTTGCGAATCCTTCATACATGTCGGTCCACTCGTAGTTTTCTCCCTCGGCTGCCGCTGCAAGGTTCTGTGCGGTGTCTCCGATGCCGCCAAGTTCCTTGAACCATAGCTTGGCGTGCTCCTTCTCGTTCTCCGCCGTCTTGAGGAAAAGAGCGGCTATCTGTTCGAAACCGTCCTTCTTGGCTCTGGATGCGAAGTACGTATATTTGTTCCTTGCCTGCGATTCGCCTGCGAACGCGGCCTCCAGGTTTTTCTCGGTCTGGGTACCGGCATACTTGTTACTCATGGTTCATAGTTGTTAATCGTTCTAACAAATATAGACATTTCATTCTTGAAAATCAAGGGTTTCCGCTGAATGGCCTATACCCCGTGATGCAAGGCCCAGAAGTGGTCGACCGGGCCGTGGCCGTGGCCTATGGAATACTCCGAGCCCGATATGATGGCGGAGTTGATATAATCCTTTGCGGCGCGGGCCGCGTCGTTCAGGCTGAGGCCCTGTGCCAGGAAAGAAGCGAAGGCCGATGACAGCGTGCAACCTGTCCCGTGCGTGTTGGGGGTGTGGATCCTCTTTGAAGGGAGTTCGAGGAGAGCGTCCGACTCGGCGTTGTAGAAGATATCGACAAGATTGTCTTCCGACAGGTGTCCGGCCTTCATCAGGACGGACACGCGTCCTCCGCATGAGAGCGCACGCGCGATGCGCGGCAGATCAGACTGCGAGGTGACACGTTCCCCGGCCAGAATCTCGGCCTCCGGGACGTTGGGAGTTATGACACGTGCAACAGGGATAAGCTCTTCCGAGAGGACCTTGACGGCAGAGTCTTCGATGAGGCGGTGGCCCGAAGTCGATACCATTACCGGGTCGAGTACGATATTCTTGACGCCGAACCTCAGCAGCTGCTCCTTTACGGCACGGACGACATCCGCGCTATGCAGCATACCAATCTTTACGGCGTCGGCTCCTATGTCGCCGAGAACGGCCGCTATCTGTGCGGCGATAATGGGAATCGGTATGGGGTGGACGTCCTCCACTCCCAAGGTGTTCTGTACGGTGACGGCGGTGATGGCGCTGGCGGCGTAAGCGCCGGTCGCGGAAACGGCCTTGATGTCGGCCTGTATGCCGGCGCCTCCGCCTGAGTCGCTCCCCGCTATCGTCAGTACTACCGGGTACTTCTTCATAACCATTCTTTCAGGGAGTTCATATAGGAATAGTCCTTGTCGGGACCGTTGTATCCGTAATCCCAGAAGGCGTATTCGAACAGTGCAGCCTCCAGATAAGCGCGTGTCATCCTGGCGCGGGTGGCGTCGTCCACGGCGGCGGCCCATCCGTCTACCAGGGCGAGGACTGCGTTCACTCCTTCGGTGAATTCCTCGTTGCCGTATTCGAGTACCCATTCCTTGTATGGATTGCCTTCAAGCGAGGCTATGCTGCGGATATACAGACCCACCTCGTTGTATATCCACATGCAAGGCAGCATGGCGGCCAGCGCTACTTCCCTGCTGCCGCTGTCGATGGCGGCCTGCGTGTGGTTGTTGTAGGTTGATGTCACCTCGGAGGCTTTGACCTCGGTGTCGATGCCGAAGCGGGCTATCAGCAGCTCGTGCATCGCTTTCTCACCGTCGATTCCGGTCTGCGCAAATGCGCGGAACATCTCCTGCTGTGCGGGGTCCGTCATCATGTCGGCCAGCAGGAACATCTGCCTGCCGTAGTTGCCGATGTAAACTTCGTCCTGGGCGATATATCTGTCGAAGCGGGACGGGTCCAGGCTGCCGTCCGCCAGCTCCTTGATGAAAGGAAGGTCTTTGATGCCTTCGAAAATTCTGGCTGATTCAGCCCAAACGTCTTTTGTCCAACTCATTGTCTATTATCGTTTTCAGGTTTTTGCTGGCTATATAGGGATCGGGGGCGCTGACGATGGCGCTCACTACGGCCGCCCCGTCCGATCCACAGGCTATGGCGCGGCCGACGGTCTCGGCGTTCATACCGCCGATGCAGCATACGGGGTGGCGTGTAAGCTTGCACGCCCGCTCCAGTCCTTCGTATCCGAAAGGCTGCAGGGTATCGGTCTTTGTAAGGGTGGCAAAGACGGGGGAGACGGCGACGTAATCGACGTCCAGGTCATTTGCTTGGACCACTTCGTCCATCGTCTCGACCGAGAGGCCTATTATCTTGCCCGGGCCGAGCAGACGGCGCGCGATGTCGTAGGGCATGTCGCTCTGGCCTATGTGTACGCCGTCGGCGTCGACGGCCAGCGCCACGTCCACGCGGTCGTTGATAAGCAGCGGTACCCCGGTTCCCGCCAGTGCCGCTTTCAGACGCAGTCCCAAGGCTATGAATTCGCGGGTGTCGATCTCCTTCTCGCGCAACTGGACAAGGGTGACTCCGCCGCGGACGGCCTGCATCACGACAGACTCGATGTCGCGTCCCAGTGACAGACCCCTGTCCGTCACCAGATACAATGCAAGGTTTTCCCTTATCATATCCTTATGCTACGGGCATAATCGGACGGCTCGAATGTGCTGAGCTCGTCGATGAAATGCATCTCCATGGAGCCGGTGCCCGAGGCACGCTTTGCCGCGCGCTCGCCGGCAATGCCCATGAGGGCCATTGCGTTGCGCGCAGCCATAAGGGTGTCTTCACCTGCGGCGATGAATGCTCCGGTAATCACTGATGCAGTGCACCCCATCGCGGTGATGCGCGACATCAGCGGGTGTCCGTTGGCAATGGTCAGAACCGTAGTCCCGTCGGTGATGTAGTCCACGGGACCGCTCATGGAGACGACGGCTCCGCTGTCGCGGGCCAGGGCCTTGGCGGCTTCGACGGCATCGGAACTCAGAACGGAGGTGTCGACTCCGCGCGAGGTTATCTGCTCTCCCGCGAGGCACATTATTTCGGAGGCGTTGCCGCGGATAACCGTAGGATGACTGTCGCGGATGAGGTCGAGTGAGGTTTGTGTGCGGATGCGGCTCGCACCGGCGCCGACGGGGTCGAGAACCCAGGGCTTGCCAAGACGATGGGCGGTAGCGGCCGCAATCTTCATTCCTTCGATTTCGTGGCGGTCCAGGCAGCCGATGTTGACGACAAGGGCTGAAGCGATCCCTACGATCTCTTCCATCTCTTCGGGACAGAAGGACATGAGAGGGGAGGCCCCGACGGCAAGCAGCGCATTCGCGTTGATGCTCATCGCGACATAATTGGTGATACAATGTACAAGTGGAGATTTCTCGCGTACAAACGCGCAATCTCTGATGAATGGATCAGATGTAGACATAATTCCCTACGCTGTAATTAAACAAATCAGGTTCAATGGGTATGATCTCAGCTCCGGACATAACTCCGGCGCACCCCTATTATTTTGTATGCAAAGATAGCCGATTCGCGGATATATGCAAAAATAAAGCGCCGGAATCTCCGGCGCTTTCAAGGTCCTAGTAGATCAGGCTGCTGATAAGCATCGCGACCAGCGTGGATACTACCACGCTCACCAGGCCCGGCATCATGAAACTGTGGTTGAGCAGGTACTTGCCGATCTTGGTGGTGCCGGAGCGGTCGAAGTTGACCGTGGCGATATCGGAAGGATAGTTCGGAATGAAGAAATATCCGTACACGCTCGGAAGCACTCCGAGAAGGATGGGACCGGGGATGCCGAGGGAGTAGGCGAGCGGAAGCATCGAGACGACCACCGCGCCCTGAGAGTTGATCAGCACGGAGACAAGGAAGAACACGAAGGCGATAGCCCAGGGATACTTGCCAACGAGGCCGCCGAGGGAGTTCTGGATCAGGTCCATGTAGTTGCTGAAATAAGTGTCGGCCATCCAGGCGATGCCGAAGATGGCGATGACCGCCACCATACCGCTCTGGAAGACTTTTCCGCTAGTGGCCACGGCGGGTTTCGCCTTGCAAAGCATGATCATCAGACCGGCAGCCACGAGCATAATGATCTGGATGACGAGGTTCATCTTGACGGTCTTGTACCCGCAAGCGGCGAGGATGACGATGGCGAGGATGGCGCAGAGGAAAATAATCACGGACGCCTTTGCCTCCTTGGTGACGACCTTGTCGAGAAGGGTGGCGTTCTCACCGTACATGTACTTGTACATCTCGGGATCCTTGAGACGGGCCTGGAATTCGGGGTCCTTGTCGAGGTCCTTTCCCCTTTTATACGAACACGCCGCAGCTGCGAGAAGGCCGATGAGGCAGGCGGGGATGGTGACCATCAGCACCTGGGGGATGGTGATGTCGAAGCCGTTGGCTGCGGAGATGGTCGTGAAGGCCACGACCGCCGCGGCGATGGGCGAGCAGGTGATGCCCACCTGCGAGGCGATGGACGCCACGGCGCAGGGGCGCTCCGGGCGTATGCCTTTCTTGAGCGCGATGTCGGCGATCAGCGGCATCAGAGTATAGACGACGTGGCCGGTGCCTACGAGGACCGTCAGAAGGAAGGTGCAGACAGGAGCGTAAAACGTGATGTGGTCAGGGTGCTTGCGCAGAGCGCGTTCGGCGATCTGGATCAGCCAGTCCATTCCGCCGGCGGCCTGCAGCACTGCCGCGCAGGTGACGGCGGCGATGATGATGTAGATAACGTCGGTGGGAGGCGTGCCGGGAGTCATCCCGAAGCCGAAAACAAGGATGGCGAGGCCAATGCCGGAAATGGCGCCGAGCGCCAGGGAACCGTAGCGGGAGCCGACGTAAAGGGCTGCCAGTACGATCAGAAGTTGGATGATCATCAATGCCATATTGGTCTAGTTTCAGTGTTGTATATGGCAAAGATAAGCAAAAAAAGGCGATTACCTCTGCAGGACAATGATATTTTCCTGTCCGAGCCGCGCTTTGAGCCATCTTTCAAGCCTGTCGGTCATTTCGCCGTCCAGTTTTTCGCTGCTTGTGACCAATGCCACGATCTGCTCCCTTCCCGTATCACCCGACGCGTTGGCGGTAGTGCCTCTGGTAAGGCTGATGGAGCGGATGGAAGGATACTGCGCGAACAGCTCCCGTGATATGGCGTCGACGGGCAGGTCGCGGTTCCTGTAGTCTTCCAACTGTGTCGCAAGAGTAGCGATGGAGTCCGTCAATGCTTTGATCTGACGTTCGTTGTATTCATAGATACCCTGGATCAGGTCCGACTCGGAAAGCACGTCCCTCGTCATGGTGGCATCCTCGTGGATGATGATCTGGTTACGGGTGATGCCGTACTCTTCGGCATCCTTGAAGAGCACCTCTTTGAATTCGGGAGTAAGCGTTTCTCCAGCAAGATATAGGTCTATGGTGGCTGGTTTTACCGACATGTCGGTCCTGTAGTCATAGATGAAACTCTTTCCGATCGATTTGTTCTTTGAAACGAGTTTCTCGGCGTGGATGCTGAAATTGTTCTCCTGCACCATGCGGATGGCGGAGAAGATGCTGGGCACTATCATTACCAGCAGGATGAATGCAATCGCACGCTGGGACAGGCGCTGGCGGATTCCGTCCACCTCCTCCTCCATTACGAGGGGGAAGCGGAGGTACTTGGTGGTAAGGAAAGTGGCCAGCGCGATGAAGATGCTGTTGATGAGGAACAGGTATAATGCTCCCAGTATATAATGCCAGTTGAGCAGGGAAATGCCGTATCCGACCGTGCAGAGAGGGGGCATCAGTGCGGTAGCGATGGCGACGCCGGAGATGACCGTGCCACGATCCTTCCGTGAAGTTTCAAGCATGCCGGCAATGCCGCCGAACAATGCTATCAGCACGTCGTAAATGGAAGGATTGGTCCTGGCGAGCAATTCCGAGGGGTTCCCCAGGTTCAGCGGGCTCAGGATAAAGAACAGGGTGGAAGCGGCGATGCTGATGGCAACCATTACAAGGAAGTTCTCCAGGGAATCCTTCACCAGCCTGTTGTCCCTGATGCCCAGACCGAATCCGAAGCCGAGTATGGGCCCCATGACCGGCGAAATGAGCATCGCACCGATGATGACCGGTATGGAATTGACGTTCAGGCCTACCGACGCAATGATGATCGCGCAGGCGAGGATGAATACGTTATGCCCCTTGAATGCTATGTTTTTCCTGATCGACAGGCTTGCGCCGGAGTGATCGACGTCTTCCGACAGGTTGACGTGATCCTTCAGGTACTCTGAAAACTTTCCCATGTTATAATTTATATTGTCGCGCCTTCGTTTCCGTTCAACGCTTGTAATTTCCAAATATCAGAAAAAACGGGTAGATTTCCAACCTTCCGAGAAGCATCAGTATCATTGAATTGATCTTCAATTGCTGAATCCGCAGGTACTGCATGCGGAATTGACACTTAATTGTCATGTTTTACAAATAGTCTACCTTGCATTTGTCAAGTTTTGTTTGTTTCTGTGTATCTTTGCATATAATTTTAATGCGTACTTTTATGGAAAACGGAACCATAATCGAGAAAATCAAGGATGCACTCAAGCGGAAGGGCATTAGCCAGCGTGAGCTTGCATCCCGGCTGGGCAAGGATGAGACTGCGGTAAGCCGTTGGCTATCCGGTAGGACTGGCATTTCAAGGACAAGCCTTGATGCTATTGAAGAGGCGTTGGGTGAAAAACTTGACAAGTCTGATGTCAAGTCAAAGGTTAAAGTTGCACTCATTACTGGCATAACGGGCCAGGACGGAAGCTTCCTGGCGGAGTTCCTGCTCGAGAAAGGATACGAAGTGCATGGTATCATGCGCCGTTCCTCTTCTTTCAATACCGCCAGGATCGAGCATCTTTATCTGGACGAGTGGGTGCGCGATATGAAACAGAAGCGTACGATCAACCTCCATTACGGGGATATGACCGATTCCAGTTCGCTCGTCCGTATCATCCAGCAGGTACAGCCCGATGAGATCTACAACCTTGCCGCGCAGAGCCATGTCAAGGTCTCGTTTGACTGCCCTGAGTATACCGCCGAAGCCGACGCGGTCGGCACGCTTCGCCTGCTCGAGGCTGTACGCATCCTCGGCATGGAGAAGAAATGCCGCATCTATCAGGCTTCCACCTCCGAACTGTTCGGCAAGGTGCAGGAAGTCCCGCAGAAGGAAACAACTCCTTTCTACCCGCGCAGTCCCTATGGCGTAGCGAAACAGTACGGTTTCTGGATAGTGAAGAACTATCGCGAGGCCTATGGCATGTTTGCCGTCAACGGAATACTGTTCAACCACGAGTCCGAGCGCAGGGGAGAGACTTTCGTCACCCGCAAGATCACCATCGCCGCATCCCGTATCGCACAGGGTATGCAGGACAAGCTTTATCTGGGCAACCTCAACTCGCTGCGCGACTGGGGCTATGCCAAGGACTATGTCGAATGCATGTGGCTGATGCTTCAGCATGAGACTCCCGAAGACTTCGTCATCGCGACCGGACAGTATCACACCGTCCGCGAGTTCTGCACGCTCGCCTTCCGCGAGGTCGGAATCGACCTTGTCTGGGAAGGCGTCGGCGTGAACGAGCGGGGCATCGATGTCAAGACCGGCAAGTCCCTTGTCGAGGTCGATCCTAAATACTTCCGCCCCACGGAGGTCGACCAGCTCCTCGGCGACCCTACCAAGGCCAGGACCCTCCTTGGGTGGAATCCACAGAAGACCTCCTTCGAGGATCTCGTTAAGATAATGGTCCGCCACGACATGAAGTTCGTCAAGAAACTCCGCGTCAAGGCGGAAATAGACAATCTGTCGCTATGATGGAAAAGGACGCGAAAATCTATGTGGCGGGACACCGCGGAATGGTGGGAAGCGCAATAGTGCGCGAGCTTGAACGCCAGGGATATACCAATATCGTCACCCGCACCCACAAGGAACTTGACCTCTGTCGCCAGGACGCCGTAGAGGCCTTTTTCGAGAAGGAAAGGCCGGAGTATGTCTTCCTCGCGGCCGCCAAGGTGGGAGGCATCGTCGCCAATCAGTCCGCACTTGCGGATTTCATGTATGACAACATGATACTGGAGATGAACGTCATCCATTCCGCATGGAAGAACGGCTGCCGCAAACTCGAATTCCTCGGATCCAGCTGCATCTATCCGCGTATGGCGCCGCAGCCGATGCGCGAGGACTGCCTTCTTACGGGAGCCCTGGAGAAGACCAACGAGGCCTATGCCCTGGCCAAGATCAGCGGCCTCAAGTACTGCGAGTTCCTGAACCGTCAGTACGGCACCGACTTCATAAGCGTGATGCCTACCAACCTGTATGGCCCCAACGACAATTATCATCCGGAGCATTCCCACGTGCTGCCGGCCCTTATCCGGCGCTTCCACGAAGCGAAGGTGGCCGGCGCGCCTTCCGTCACGTGTTGGGGCGACGGCTCTCCTCTGCGCGAGTTCCTTTATGTGGACGACCTCGCCAACCTCTGCGTCTTCCTTATGAACAATTACAGCGGCAATGAAACCGTCAATGCCGGAACGGGAAAGGAGTTGACCATCAAACAGCTTACGGAGCTGGTCGCCAAGGTGGTCGGGTATGATGGAGAGATCCTCTGGGATACATCGCGCCCTAACGGCACTCCGCGCAAGCTGCTCGACGTATCCAAGGCCACCGCCCTCGGCTGGACCTATAGGACCGAACTCGAGGACGGCATCCGCCTGGCCTATGACGACTTCCTGAACAACCCTATGAGAGCGGAACGATGACAAAGAAAGTATTCGTGTCCGGCTGCTACGACCTGCTGCACAGCGGGCATGTGGAGTTTTTCCGTCAGGCGGCGGCATTCGGGGACCTTTATGTCGGTATCGGCTCCGACAAGACCATACTCGGGTACAAGGGGCACAAGACCATCTATTCCGAGCAGGAACGCCTGTTCATGGTGAAGAGCATCCGCTATGTCAAGGATGCATTCATCAACCAGGGGTCCGGCGTCCTGGATTTCATACCCACCCTCGATATCGTGCATCCCGACATTCTCGTGGTCAATTCGGACGGTGGCAGCGATGCCAAGCGCCGGCTCTGCGAGGAACGCGGCATGGAGTACATCGTACTCGACCGCGTACCGCAGCCGGGTCTCGAGGCACGCAGCAGCACTGAATTGAAGAAGGTTGGAAGCCGCATCCCGACCAGGCTGGACCTGGCAGGCACGTGGATAGACCAGCCATACGTCAGCTGCTTCCATCCCGGATGGGCGCTGACGATAAGCCTGGAGCCCTCGTTCGAGGTCAGGGAACGCTGCGGACTCAGCACTTCCACCCGTAACATCATCAGGCGCATCTGGCCGTATCAGCTCCCGAACATGGAGCCCGAGACTCTCGCCCGGCTGGTGTTCTGTTTCGAGAACAACCCCGAGCGTGAGGACGGCATCATCAGCGGGGCGCAGGATGCCATCGGCATCTGCGTGCCAGGTCTGGCCAGGCATTATTACGATAATCATTTCTGGCCGGAGAGGATCGAGACCTGCGAAGACGAACGCATCCTCTGCTGGCTCGAATCGCACCTGTGCATGGTACCGATGGAGCCGCGCCCGAAAGGATGTTCGGTCGTTGAGGGCAAGGATATCGACGAAACGAAAGTCAAGGCACTCGCAGATGCCGCCAGCCGTTGCTGGGATGCGATAATGGCCATGGATTACGGAGGGTTCGCTTCGGCGTACAAGGCCTCATTCGAGGCTCAGGTGTCGATGTTCCCGGCAATGGTGCAGGGGAGTGTCCAAGAGTACATTGACAAATACTCCGCTCTTCCGGAAGTCAAGGCCTGGAAGATGCCCGGAGCGGGAGGCGGAGGCTATCTCGCCTGCGTCGTGGACGACGCCCGCGCATTCGCCTCCGCACATCCCGAAACAATTCTTCTGAAAATACGCCGGTCCGGTATGTAAAGCGGCGAAGATTTATTATATTTGTTTCCCAGAATAATCTTACAATTCTGGTATGGCACAGCAAAACGCGATCTATGACGCCCGTACTCTAGGGCGTCCGAAAATGTTGGTTCTGGGCTTCCAGCACATGTTCGCCATGTTCGGCGCCACTGTCCTGGTCCCCGCTCTCACGGGTCTGTCCGTAAGCGCTACCCTCCTCTTCGCCGGTATCGGCACCCTCCTCTTCCACCTTCTCACCAAGATGAAGGTTCCAGCTTTCCTCGGCTCGTCGTTCGCCTTCATCGGCGGATACGCCGCCGTGGTAGCAGTAGGCGCCACCTATGGCCTCGACCAGGCTCATTCCCTCCCTTACGCCTGCCTGGGAGTTTTCTTCGCCGGTCTGATGTACTTCATCCTGGCCGGTCTCTTCAAGGCATTCGGCGTGAAGAAGGTCATGCGTTATTTCCCGCCTGTCGTGACCGGCCCGATCATCATCGCGATCGGTCTTACGCTCTCCGGATCCGCCATCAACAACTGCATGGCCAATGTCTGGATCGCTCTCCTCGCCACCCTGATCATCATCGTCTGCAACATCTGGGGCAAGGGCATGATCCGTATCATTCCCGTGCTGCTCGGCGTCATCGGATCATATATCGTTGCCGCTTGTTTCGGCCAGGTGGATTTCAGCGGCGTCCATGCCGCCAAGTGGGTTGGAATGCCTTTCAGCTGGGAGAATACCGCTTTCGCCGTGTTCAAGAGCCCTGACTGGGGCCTCGTCCTGACGGCCATCATCACCATCGTCCCGATCTCCCTCGCCACCATGATCGAGCATATCGGCGACATGTGCGCCATCTCCTCGACTACCGGCATCAACTATCTCGAGGATCCCGGCCTGCACCGCACCCTTATGGGCGACGGTCTCGCGACTGCGCTTGCTTCGTTGTTCGGCGCTCCCGCCAACACCACTTACGGAGAGAATACCGGCGTGCTCAACCTTACCAAGGTCTTCGACCCGCGCGTCATCCGCATCGCGGCCGTGCTCGCCATCCTCTTCTCCTTCTGTCCCAAGTTCGCCGCCATCGTCGCCGCTATGCCAGCCGCCACCATCGGAGGCGTCTCCCTGGTGCTTTACGGTATGATTTCCGCCGTGGGTGTACGCAACCTCGTTGAGAACCAGGTGGACCTGACGGTCTCCCGCAACCTCCTTATCGCCGCCCTCATCCTCGTGCTTGCCATCGGTATCAACTACGGACCCGGCAGCATCTCCTTCACCATCGGCAAATCCACGATAGCGCTTTCAGGACTTGCAGTAGCCGCTCTCGTAGGCATTATTCTCAATGCCGTCCTCCCCGGTAAGGACTATGAGTTCGGTACCAGCAAGAGCGGTGACATGACCGTCGACTTCGGAAGCGACGAACGCCCGAGGGCCTAGTCGGTCCCGTGATATTCGAGTCTGTTGCAATGTGAGCAGGAAGGGACGAAGAATAGCACGTCGTCCGTGCAAGTGAGCACGTACTCGTCGCGCTCAAGGTCCGCCCGGATGGCCAGAGGAGCCTCCGTCAGTTCGAACAATTCCTCTCCCTGCGAATAAGTGAGCGTGCGCTCCGACCAGACGTTTCCCCTTTGGGAAACGAACATGGCCGGAGCGCCGCTTTCTTCAAATGTGCCGACTACCGCAACGCTGCCGGCACCTGCAGCGATCCCTACGAAGCGTACCGGGGCGTAATAGCCGCGGTATGCTTCGTTGAAATCGATGACGGTCCAGGACTCTCCGTCCCTGGACCAGAAGATTTCGCCCTTGTCGGTAAGCCCGAAAGTGGCGTATTCATTTGTCGCCGTTCCGATGATCTCCCCTTTCACCTCCGGAGCGGAGGCGAAAGGAGAAAGCATCAGAAGCAATATGGAAACAAGGTTAAGCACTATTTGATGTGGAACCAGTCGAAGCAGGCGGTCATGGGAACGGTCTGCTGAGGCTGGGCCTGAGGAGCGCCGTAGCCTCCGCGTCCGGTCATTGCGGGACGTATGCCGTCGCAGGCGATCACGCCGGCGCAGATATCCTTTAGGAGGATGTCGGCCTGGCCGACCTGGGTGAACTTCTTACCGTCGGCGGAGTAGTATGCGGTATATCTGCTGCCCTTCTTGACGAGGCGGAGCCAGATGGTGTTGTCCTTGACCTGTACGTTGGCAAGGCTGACATTGACCGTGGTCTTGTTGTTGCCGTTGTCCTCGGCGACGAGCTGGACACTGCCGGGCATGACCTGTCCGGGCTGGACCTGAGGCATTCCGCGGCCGAATACGGGAGCGCCGTAAACGAGCTTCACGAAGTTGTCGTCATCCTCATATGCTACCAGGCCCGCGTTCTGCGCAGGGTTGGAAGGCACTGCGGAAGTGATGAGCTTGGTCTCGGCAGTCCAGTCGCCGTTGGCGCTCTGGAGTACGATGTTCGAAGCATTGTTGTTCGCCAGGGTGATGTCTCCGGCGCCGGTGGTGATCTTCAGGGCTCCGCCGTCGACAGTGCATGCGGAAGTGTTGGGACGTACGACAGTCCACTGCTTGCCGAGGGCCTTGAACTCGTCGGAGACCGGCTTGGTGGCGAAGTTGACCGCATATTCGGCCTTGTCACCGGTGACGTTGTCGATGACGCTTACAAGGGCGGTTCCGGGAACGGCCTTGGCCTGCTTGACGACTACGTCGAGCGAAGGATCGGTGGAAGTGGCGGCGACCACGGGAGCGGCGCCGGCCTTTCCGACGATGCTGTACTGCTCGGTGCCGGCCTTGAGGATGGACTTGCCGTCAACCTTGAGGCTGGAGAGGCTGAGTTCGGGCATGACCTTTACGGCGAAGGAGCCGCTGGCGACTGTGCCCTTGTAGGTAACCTTGGCGGTGATGGTGGCTACGCCCATCTTGCCCGCGGTGAGCTTGCCGTCCTTGCCGACCGCTACCACGGAAGGGTTGTTGCTGGTGTACTCGACCTTGGCGTCGGCAAGGTTGATGAACGAATCATCGTTGAGGCAGGCGGTCACTGCGGTCTGGGCGGTCTCGCCTCCGCGGAGGACGGAGAGTCCGCAGTCGGCCACGACTGTCTTGACGGCAGGTGTGAGCTTGCCGCTCATGTTGGCGGTGACTGTGCCGCGGATGTCCTTGGAGGAGGAACCGATCTCGAATACGTAGCGGCCCTGGTCATAGGTCATCTTTTCGGCGGACATGTCCCAGAACCAGAGGTCGGAGCACTCGATGGGGATCTCGACCAGCCTGGTCTGTCCCTTGGGGATGGTCACGCGCTGGAAACCCTTGAGGCGCTTGATAGGACGCTGGAGGGAGGCGGGAGCGTCGGGAGTGGTCATATAGACCTGCACGACCTCGTCTCCGTCGAAGTCTCCGGTGTTGGTGACGTTGACCGAAATGACGATCTTGTCATCGGGGGTGATGGAGCTCTTGGAGATGTTGAAGTCGGAATACTTGAAGGTGGTGTAGCTGATACCGTAGCCGAACTCGTAGGATACGGGCTGGTCGAAATACCAGAGGGTGCGGCCGTTCTTGCCGGCGCCTCCGCGGAGAGTGTAGTCGGTGATGGCGGGAAGGTCGTTCACGCTCTTGAACCAGGTGGCGTTGAGCTTGCCGCCGGGGTTGACGTCGCCGAAGAGAACCTTGGCGATGGCTGTACCCTGTGCCTGGCCGTTGTAGCCGGTCCAGAGGATACCGGGCATGAGGTTCCTGAAGTTCTCGACCTCGACGCAGCCGAGGGTCTGCATCACTACGATGGTATTCTTGTTGGCGGCTGCCACGGCCTGGATGAGCTTGACCTGGTTGCCGGGGAGCAGGAGGGTGAGACGGTCGGCCTCCTCGGTGGCGGTGTTCTCGTCGGTACCGACGAAGACGATGGCCACGTCGGCGTCAGCGGCGCTCTTGATGATGGCGGGATCGATCTCCTCATCCTCGGGTGCCTTATAGACAAGGTACAGGGTCTTGAGCTCGTTGATACCGAGCTTGAGGACCTTCTCGGTCATGGGGGTGCTGGCGCCATAGACGCCGCCTACGCGCTTGCCGGAAGCCCTGGTGGCCTCGATGGTGCAGATGAGGTTGCCGTCGGGGCCGTCGACATGTGCCTCGATGATACCGCCTTCGGTGGGGATGTTGCAACCGACGGTAAGCTGCTCGACATCTACGAGATCGACGCCGTCATAAGCGGTCCAGGAGCCGTCGTCGATGGTGCGGACCTGCTCCTCTTCGCCCATACCGGAACCGACGGTGATGCCGTCGGAGGAGGAATTGTACTGGGTGGCGTCATACCTGCGGACGGTGCCGTCGGCCTTGATGGTCTCGAAGTATGCCACGTACAGGAGGTTGCTCTTGCTCTTCGTGCTGGCGCCGGAGGCGACGGTCACATCGATGTCGAGTCCCTTGTCCTCGATGTACTGCTTGATGCCCTGGTAGGGGCTGATACGGCTGGACTCCTCCGGTCTGCCGGAGTAGGGGCCGAGCTCGCACTTCTCGGCCTGGGGACCGACGAGGGCTATCGACTTGACCTTGGAAAGGTCGATGGGGAGAGCCTTGGAGGTGGTGCCGGGAACGACTTCGTTCTTCAGGAGGACGGGGGTCTTGGTGGCGACTTCCATCGCGAGGGCGCGGCTGCGCTCGGAGTTGACGGTGCTAGGGGGCATCAGGGTATAGGGGACCATCGGCTCGGGATCGAACTCTCCGGTACGCATACGGACGGTGAACATGTTCACCAGGGCGCGGTCCATGTCGGCCATGGTGATAAGTCCCTTCTCGTAAGCGCTGATGGCATAGCGCTGGTAGATGCTTCCGCAGTCGGAATCGACGCCGGCGAGGAGACCCTCACGGGTGGCTTCCTCAGCGGTCTCGACATAATAGTGACCGGTATAGATGTCCTCGATGGCGGCGCAGTCGCCGGTGACATAGCCCTTCATTCCATAGGTCCTGCGGGCTACGGTGTCGACGTAGAACGGACTGGCGGAGACGGGCTCGTGGTTGACGGCGCTGTAAGCGGTCATGATGGACGGAAGGGCGTCGTTCTCGATGAGCTCCTTGTAAGGATAGAGGTAGTATTCGCGGATGTCACGGGAGTCGGTATCGGCGCTGCCGACGTGACGGTTGAACTCGCTGTTGTTGGCGAAGAAGTGCTTGGCGGTCGGAACTGCCTTCATATACTTGGCGTCGGGTCCCATAAGGCCTCTGACAAAGCCGGAGGACATCCTTGCGGCAAGGAAAGGATCCTCACCGTACGACTCGCCGGTGCGGCCCCAGCGGGGGTCGCGGACGGGCTCGACGACGGGAGACCAGAAGGTCAGGCCCTTGGTGCCGGTCTGGAAGATGGCGCGCGCCTCGTCTGCGATCATGGATGCTTCACGTTCGAGCAGGGCGGGATCCCAGGAGGAACCGGTGGCGACGCTGTTCGGGAAGGAAGTGGGGCCTTGGATGCCGACGGCGGGATTGGCGCCGGAGAGCACTCCGTGAAGGGCCTCGCTCCAGACGTTGTAGCCCTTGATCCCGAGACGCGGGATGGCGGCCATGTTGTTGCCGAGCAGGCTCTGCTTCTCTTCAAGGGTGAGGCGCGACACCAGGTCGACTGCGCGCTCCTCGAAGGAATAGCTGGTGTTCTGGTAGATAGGTGTGGTAGTGTCGGTCTTCCGGTCATCCGACGGCTTTGAAGCCGTCAGCAGGCTGAAAGACAGGACTGCTGCGGGGAGCAGCAGAAGGTTCAGGATGCGTTTCATTCTTTAATATATGGGTTTGGTTATGTCCTATTACAAATCTATAGAAAACTTTTTAAAAAACCTTTCGTTTAGGGGGCTCTCTTCCGTCATTGATGCAAAATGATTCGATTCCGACACGATTGTGACCCTATTCTTGAAGGGATTGAACTGAAAGGAATAGCAAATCATGGAGGAATTTCGTAACTTGTCGCCAAATGTATATTCATAAACTATGACCAATATGTTAATCAAAAAACTGTCTCTTATCCCGCTTGCGATCCTCGCATTCTCCGCGGTTGCCTCTGCACAGAATCCCATCATCAAGGGAGCTTTTTCCGCCGATCCTTCCGCCCATCTCTTCGATGGCAGGATCTATGTCTATCCGTCCCATGACATCCCGGCCCCTGCCGACTATGCCCGCAAGGACTGGTTCTGCATGGCCGACTATCATGTGTACTCTTCCGACAACCTCGTCGACTGGGTGGACCATGGCGTCATCGTGGACCAGGACCACGTTCCGTGGGTGAACGCCGCCGGATACAGCATGTGGGCCCCTGACTGTAACTACAAGAACGGCAAGTATTACTTCTATTTCCCCGCCCCTCAGAAGCCCCAGCCGGGACAGCGCTTTGCCGGCAACGGCATCGGAGTGGCCATCTCCGATACTCCTTACGGTCCCTTCATCCCCGAGGAGAAGCCCATCCAGGGCATCGGAGGCATCGACCCCTGTATCTTCATCGATGACGACGGCACCCCGTACCTTGCATGGTCCGGACGCGGCCTTCAGCTCGCCAGGCTCAAGGACAACATGCTTGAACTGGATTCCGAGCCCATCACCATCACCGGAATCCCGAGGGGACAGACCGAAGGCCCCTTCCTCTTCAAGCGCAACGGCAAATACTACTATACCTTCCCTTGGGTCGAGGATGCCCGCGAGACCCTTGCATACTGCATGAGCGACAGCCCCATGGGCCCTTATGAGTTCAAGGGCAAGTTCATGGAGCAGTCCGAGACCATCTGCTGGACCAACCACCATTCCTTCGTCGAATTCGGCGGACAGTGGTATCTCTTCTATCACCACAACGATTATTCTCCGTATTTCGACAAGAACCGTTCGGTCTGCGTAGATTACGTCGAGTTCAATCCTGACGGCACCATCGTCCCCGTCGTCCCGACACTCCGCGGCGTAGGAGTCACCCGCGCCACCGATAACATCCAGATCGACCGTTATTCCGACAAGTCCGAGAAATACGTCGCCGTGGATTTCGTGAACTCCGAATATACTTTCGACGGCTGGAAGGCCATCCTTTGGAATACCACTCAGGAGAGGGAGCCGCTCTGGATCAGCTATGACAGGGTAGATTTCGGCCAGGCCCCGCTCAAGACCGCCACCATCAGGGTCCACTCCCTGGCAGGAGGTACCGTCGAACTCCGTGCGGACACCAAGGACGGCCCCGTCCTCGCGACCTTCCAGGTCCCCGGCAATCCCGTGTGGGTGGAGCAGTCCGTGGTGACCTCCGAGTCGGTCAAGGGTGTCCACAGCCTTTATCTGCTCATGACCAACGGCAACCACGTCGAGGTCGATTGGGTCAGTTTCAAGTAGCTACAAACTAATAACCTAGCCATATATGAAGAGAATTTTGCTTTCAGCCATCCTCGCTGCCGCCGCCCTCCTCGCGGTGTCATGCGGAGCGAAAGGTGATTACGAGTATCCGTTCCAGAATCCCCGCCTGTCCAACGAGGCGCGCGTAGACAACCTCATCTCCCTTCTCACTCCCGAGGAGAAGGTGGGACTCATGATGAACAAGTCCGTTTCGGTCGACCGTCTGGGCATCCCTTCCTACAACTGGTGGAGCGAGGCCTGCCATGGCGTCCGCCAGGACGGGTACACAGTGTATCCCCAGCCCATCGGCATGGCTTCCTCCTTCGACCCCGAAATGATCTATGAGATCTTCTCGACAGTGTCGGACGAGGCCCGCGCCAACTGGAATCGTTCCGACCACGACATCTTCAACGTCGGATACAAGGAGCGCTACTATCCCGGCAATCCCGAGCTTTCCTTCTGGTGCCCCAACATCAATATCTTCCGCGATCCCCGCTGGGGCCGCGGCCAGGAGACCTACGGCGAAGACCCGTACCTGATGGCCGTTCTCGGCGTGCAGAACGTCAAGGGCATGCAGGGCAACGACAAGAAATACTACAAGACCCACGCTTGCGCCAAGCACTATGCCGTGCACAGCGGACCGGAGCCGATGCGTCACCGTTTCGATGTCACCGTGTCCATGCGCGACCTCTGGGAGACCTACCTTCCCGCCTTCAAGGCCCTTGTCAAGGAGGCCGACGTGCGTGAGGTTATGTGCGCCTATCATCGCTATGAGGGCGAGCCTTGCTGCGCAAGCGACAGGCTCCTCACCAATATCCTCCGCGACAAGTGGGGCTATGAATCCCTCGTCGTCACCGACTGCGACGCCATCAACAACTTCTACAACAAGAACCAGCACGGCACCCATCCCGATGCCGAGTCCGCTTCCGTCGATGCCATCCTCTCCGGAACCGACCTTGAGTGCGGTGTCAGCATGGTGTCCCTGCTCGATGCCATCAACGACGGCACGATCAGCGAGTCCGACCTCGACGTGCATCTCCGCCGTACTCTCATGGGCCGCTTCGAGCTCGGTATGTTCGATCCTGCCGAGAATCTGCCTTGGGCTAATCTCGGTGAGGACGTGATCAGCAGCGAGGCCAATGACCAGCTCGCCCGCAAGGCCGCCCGCGAGTCCGTCGTCATGCTCAAGAACAACGGCGTGCTGCCTCTCTCAAAGAGCATCAAGAAGATCGCCGTCGTCGGCCCCAACGCCGATGACGCCTCCATGCTGAACGGCAACTACGGCGGTACACCCACCGCCGAGCATACCCGTTCCATCCTCGACGGCATCAAGGCCGCCGTTCCCGGAGCCGAGGTGTTCTACGCCAAGGCTTGCGAGATCATGGACGACTATTCCACCACCTACCACATCGGTGACTTCAATGACGGCAAGGGACTCTTTGTGGAGTTCTTCAACAACCGCAAGCTCTCCGGCAAGCCCGCTGCGGAAGGTTATTACACTTCCACCCTCAACTTCAGCACCTTCGGCGGCTATTGCTTCGCCGACGGCGTGAATACCAATGACGTGTCTGCCCGTGTCACCGGACGTTTCGTCCCTGACTTCACCGGTCCGCTCAACTATTCCGTGTCTTCCGACGGCAATTATGTCCTTACCGTGAACGGCAAGGTCGTCGACCGCTCGGTTCCCGGGGCTCCGGCTGCAGGCCGTGGATTCGGCTTCCGTGGAGCGGTTCCCACCAAGTCCTTCAACGTCGAGGCCGGCAAGCCCTATGACATCAAGATCGAATACATGCAGGGTACCGGTCAGTTCGCCATGCTCAACGCCGAGTTCTGCGAGCGCAGGTTCGCCGAATTCAGCGACCTTGCTGAGCAGGTCAAGGACGCCGACGCCATCATCGTCGTCGGAGGCATCTCCGCCCGTTTCGAGGGTGAAGGCGGCGACCGCAGCTCCATCGAGCTGCCGGCCGTCCAGCAGCGCCTTGTCAAGGCGATGCATTCCACCGGCAAGCCCGTCGTGTTCGTCAGCTGCTCCGGTTCCGCCATCGCCTTCGCGAGCGTGGAGGACCAGTATGACGCTCTCCTCCAGGCATGGTACGGCGGCCAGGGCGGCGCAGCCGGCCTCGCCGACGTCATCTTCGGCGACTACAATCCTTCCGGCAAGCTGCCTGTCACCTTCTATGCCTCAGACTCCCAGCTTCCCGACTTCCTGGACTACAACATGGAGGGCCACACTTACCGCTACTTCCGCGGCGAGCCCCTCTATGCCTTCGGTTACGGCTTGAGCTACACCACCTTCGGCTACGGCGAGGGCAAGCTCTCCAAGTCCTCCGTCAAGGCTGGCAAGGGCGTGGACATCACCGTCCCGGTCACCAATACCGGATCCGTCGAGGGGCAGGAGACCGTCCAGGTGTACGTGAAGCGTCTTGACGATGCCGGCGCTCCCATCAAGTCCCTCAAGGGCTTCAAGAAGGTTTCCATCGCTCCGGGTGCCACCGTCAAGGTGAAGATCACCCTCGGCCCGGATGCTTTCGAGTACTATGACGAGTCCCTGGACGAGCTGTCCGTGATGCCCGGCCGCTACCAGATCCTCTACGGATCTTCGTCACGTGACAAGGACCTCAAGTCCATTGATTTCCAGGTTATCTAATCGATAAGGAAATGATTAAACGACTGATAACGACCGCAGCCCTGGCGCTTTGCGTTCTCGCCGGGCTGCGGGCCCAGCCGGGCGGCATGTCTTCCGCGCAGCTCGCCGGCTTCAATTTCAGGATGCCCGAGATACGCTGCGGCGAGAAATTCCTCGACGTGGACTATGCCGGCGACGGTCAGGTATATCACAAGCTCGACATCTATCTTCCCTCTGAGAGACGGGCTTCGTACCCCGTGGTCGTGCATATCTACGGCAGCGCCTGGTTCTCCAACAGTTCCAAGGGCATGGCCAACCTCGACAGCATCTGCCAGGCTCTCCTGGATGCAGGATATGCCGTAGTGACCCCGAACCACCGCTCCAGTGCGGATGCCAAGTTCCCCGCCCAGATACAGGACATCAAAGCTGCGGTGCGTTTCGTCCGCGCCAAGGCTGAGGAGTACCATTTCGATACATCCTTCATAGGCATCTCAGGTTTCTCTTCCGGCGGTCACCTGTCTTCCCTTGCCGGCGCCACTTCCAATGTGAAGACCGCCAAGGTAGGGGAGTACAATGTCGATCTGGAGGGGTCTGTCGGTCCTTACGCTTCTTTCAGCAGCGCTGTGGACTGCGTATGCGACTGGTCCGGCCCCATCGACCTGCTGAACATGGAGTGTGAGTGGGAGCGTCCCTGGGGCGGCACGCCCGAGGAGGCTCTTCTCGGCGTTGAATATGCCGGTCAGGACGACCTGTTCCGCACCATCTCGCCCATCACTTATCTCGACCCTTCCGACCCTCCTCTCATCGTGTTCCACGGCAGCAAGGACAATGTCGTCCCTCACTGCCAGGGAGTCGAACTCTTCGAGGCCTGGGACAAACTCGGCATCAAGTCCGACCTCAATATCGTAGAGGGTGCCGGTCACGGCATCAACCTCTTCGTAGAGCCCTGGCTGTCTGAGATGGTGGAGTTCGTGAACGCCGCCCGCACCGCCAAGTTCCTCAAGGAGCTTGAGCCGAAGCTTTCTTCGGCCTACTCTCCCGTGACGAACATCAATGCAAACGGATTCCCGAAGATCCTTGCGGACAATTCCGTAGTCTTCAAGGTCAGGGCTCCTCAGGCCCAGCGCGTCCAGATCGACCTCGGCGGTCGTAATGACGGCGTCAAGGACGAGTCCGGCACCTGGACCATCGTCACGAAACCCCTCCTTCCCGGGTATCATTATTATTCCCTGATTGTCGACGGCGTGTCCACTGCCGATCCGGCCAGCGAGTCTTACTATGGCACCAGCCGTATGGCCAGCGCCATCGACATCCCCGAGCCGGGAATGGATCTCTTCGAGACCCAGGATGTTCCTCACGGACAAGTTAGGGAGTTGACCTACTGGTCCAAATATACCGAATCCTGGAGGCCGGTGTTCGTCTATACTCCGGCAGATTATGAGAAAGGAAAGAAGAAGTACCCCGTTATGTACATTCACCACGGCGGTGGCGAAGACCATCGCGGCTGGATGCAGCAGGGCCGTACCGCGACCATACTTGACAATCTCATCGCCCGCGGCGAGGCCGTCCCGATGATTGTCGTCAGTGTGAATTCCAACGTTCCCCGCAAGGCGGGAATGCCTGCCGGTTCGGGTACTTACAGCTGGGAGGGAATGCAGCCCTACCGCGAAGAGCTGCTCGGCAGCATCATCCCGTTCATCGAGTCCACTTTCCGTGTCAAGGCTGATGCAAAGCACCGCGCCATGTGCGGATTGTCCATGGGCGGCGGACAGTCGTTCTTCATCGGTCTTCGCGAGCCCGGTATCTTCTCCAATGTCGGTATCTTCTCCACGGGTGTGTTCGGTGGCATCAACGGTTCTTCGAATTTCGACCTTGAGGCCAACATCCCCGGTATGCTGTCGGCTCCGGACAAATTCAATTCCGGACTCGACTGCTTCTTCATCTCCTGCGGAGAGCAGGATCCCCGCATCGAGTACACCCGCGCCATCGTTCAGAAAATGCGCGATGCTGGTGTCAAGGTGGAGTTCCAGTCCTTCCCCGGTGATCACGAGTGGCAGCCTTGGCGCAAGTCCGTGGCTGCTTTCGCCCGCATGCTCTTTAAATAGCTTTTTTGATGGAAAGGAAACTTAAACTTATTTTATTGATTGTCCTGGGGGCCTGCTTTACGGCGGCTGCCCAGGACCGTCTTTATGACAATGAGTTCCCGATAGGGGACGTGAAACTTCTCGACGGCCCGTTCAAGCATGCCCGGGACCTGAACCTGGAAGTGCTTCTCCAGTACGACGTAGACCGACTCCTCGCCCCGTTCAGGGCTGAGGCCGGTCTGCCGAAAAAGGCGGAGTACTATCCCAACTGGGCCGGCCTCGACGGCCATGTGGCAGGTCATTACTTGACCGCCATGGCCATGAACTGGCAGATGACCGTCAATCCCGAGTGCAAGCGCAGGATGGACTACATGATCGACGAACTTGCGGAGGTAGCAGCAGCCAATGCCGTCAACCATCCTTCGTGGGGTGTCGGCTATATCGGGGGCGTGCCCCAGAGCGACTCCATGTGGTCCGCTTTCATGAAGGGGGACTTCAAGCAATATTCTTCCGCCTGGGCTCCGTTCTACAACATACATAAGATGTATGCAGGACTGCGCGACGCCTGGCTCTATTGCGGCAACGAAAAGGCCAAGGCTCTGTTCCTCGGATTCTGCGACTGGGGTATCAACCTCACTGCGGGTCTTTCCGACTCCCAGATGGAGGAGATGATGCGCAATGAGCAGGGAGGCATGAACGAGATGTTCGCCGATGCTTATGCCATCACCGGAGACCCCAAGTATCTCACGGCGGCAAAGCGTTATTCACATAAGCTTATAATGGAGCCCCTTTCGCGTGACGAGGACCGTCTGGACAATCTTCACGCCAATACACAGGTTCCGAAGGCGATTGGTTTCACCCGCATCGGCGAGCTTGGCGGAGGCGCGGACTATGCCGAGGCCGGCCGCTTCTTCTGGCAGACAGTCTCGCAGAACCGCTCGCTGGCTTTCGGCGGCAACAGCCGCCGCGAGCATTTCCCGAGCGCTGCCGCCTGCATAGATTTCGTCAACGATGACGACGGTCCGGAGACCTGCAACTCCTACAATATGCTCAAGCTCACGGAGGATCTCTTCAGGATTTCTCCCAAGGCTGAATATGCCGACTTCTACGAGCGGACCATGTTCAACCATATCCTGTCCACCCAGCATCCCGTCCATGGCGGCTATGTGTACTTCACTTCCGCCAGGCCGCGCCACTACCGTGTCTATTCGGTGCCCAACGAGGCCATGTGGTGTTGTGTTGGTTCCGGTATGGAGAACCAGTCCCGCTACGGACAGTTCATCTATACTCACGACGGGAATGATTTGTATGTCAATCTCTTCGTTGCATCCGAGCTGAATTGGAAGGACAAGGGAATCGTCATCCGTCAGGATACGGAGTTCCCTTCGCAGGAGGGGACGAAACTCACTGTCGTTTCCGGCAAAGGTAAGTTCAGGCTCCTGGTCCGATGTCCGGGTTGGCTTAAGCCCGGGACGATGACTGTTTCCGTTAACGGCAAGCCCATTTCCTTTGCAGGTATTCCTTCTAGTTATGTGCTTATCGACCGTAAATGGAAGAAGGGAGATGTCGTCGAGGTCGGCCTTCCTATGCCGAACACTGTCGAGCATATGCCCAATGTACCGGACTATATAGCCATTATGCACGGTCCCATTCTCTTGGGTATGCGTACCGGAACGGAAGACCTGGCCGGCCTCCTGGCCGACGACGGCCGCTGGAGCCAGTACGCCGCCGGCACCAAGCTTCCCGTGGACCAGGCTCCCATACTGGTATCCCATAATGTCGACCATATCGGCAACCACATCCGTCCTATACCAGGGAAGCCCCTCCATTTCCGGTTCGAAGGTATCCAGATGCTGAATCCCATTGATGCCGAACTGGAGCCTTTCAGCGGTATCCACGATTCGCGATACCAGATCTACTGGCTCGCCTTGAACGATGAGGGATATAAGGAGTATGTCGATTCGCTTGCCCGCAAGGAAAAGGAAATGCTGGCACTCGAGGCCCGCACCCTCGACAAGGTAGCTCCCGGCGAGCAGCAGCCGGAGACTGACCATCAGCTGAAGTTCGAGCGTTCCAATACCGGAGTCACCCGTGACGTTCATTATCGTGACGCCCGCTCAGGAGGATGGTTCAGCTACGAACTTGCCACAAACGGATGCACAGAAGGTGTTTCCATATATGCGAAATACTGGGGCGCGGCCGAGTGGGCTACGCGTCGTTTCGATATCCTCGTGGACGACGAACTCCTTCTTCAGGTGGACAACACCGGGAAGTGGATGCAGTCGCAGTTCAAGGGCGTAGAGTATCCCGTTCCGGCATCTATGCTTGAGGGCAAGGAAACTGTCCGCGTCAAGTTCCGCGCCGACAACGGCGCCACCGTCGGAGGCATATACGACCTCCGGCTCCTTAAGCCGTAAAAGAGGGAAGAATTATTGAGACTGTTCCGGAGTGTCGTAGGCACAGAACCTTGAGTTCTGGCTGATGAACTCCGGAACTGTTTTTTTCATGAGCCGTATCATCTCGGGAATCTCCACTTCGCGGGACAGGACCTCAAGACGGTTGACGGTTTCCAGCGCGTCATTATAAACATATTCGCGCACGCGCGCTATGCGGATGCGCTCATGATTGGTGGGTTCGGTATTCTCGGTGCTCGCGAGAACCTCTTCGTAGAGCTTCTCTCCGGGCCTGAGGCCCGTATATTCGATCTCTATGTCGGTGCCGACTCTGAGTCCCGCAAGGGAAATCATCTTGCGGGCGAGGTCATCGATCTTGACCGATTCACCCATGTCGAAGACGAAGATGCGGTTGTTGAGAGGCATCACCGCCGCCTCCATGACCAGGCGGCACGCCTCGGGGATAGTCATGAAGAAACGGGTGATACGGGGGTCGGTCACCGTCACCGGACCGCCTTTTTCTATCTGTTCGCGGAAGCGGGGGATCACAGACCCGTTGGATCCAAGGACGTTGCCGAAACGGGTGGTCACGAATTTGGTCTTCCCCTGTATCCTGCCCTCTTCCATGGCGAGTCCGAGAGACTGGACGTAGATCTCTGCTATACGCTTGGTACAGCCCATGACGTTGGTGGGGTTCACGGCCTTGTCAGTGGAGATCATCACCATCTTCTCGACATTGTATTCGACACATTTGTCCGCGACGTTACGGGAGCCGTGGACGTTGACCAGCACGGCCTCGCAAGGATTCTCCTCCATGAGAGGAACATGCTTGTACGCCGCGGCGTGGAAGACTATTTCAGGGTGGAACTTGCGGAAAACGTAGTCAAGGCGCGGAAGCTGACGTACATCGCCGATTACGGCCTTGAAGTCCAGTTCCGGGAACCGTCCTTCCAGCTCCAGGCGGAAGTTGTGCATCGGAGTCTCGGCATTGTCAAAAAGGATGAGTCTCTTGACTCCGAATCTTGCGAGCTGACGGCAGAGTTCACTGCCGATCGAACCGGCAGCCCCGGTGACCATGATGGTTTTGCCTTCGCATTCCTTCTTGATTTCGTCTATGTTGATCTTGATCTCTTCACGTCCGAGCAGGTCTTCGATCTTGATTCCGCGGACCTTGTTCTTCATGATACGTCCTCCCACCACTTCGTCGATGACAGGAGCGATCAGAATCTTGATGCCGTGAGTGGAGCAGAACGGAATCAAGGCGTCTTTTTCGAGCTTTGCTTCGGATTCTGTGGCAAACAGCACGCAGTCGAGCGTGAAACGGTCGACGAGTTCTGTCAGTTTCTTTTCGCTGTTGTAGCCGAATACGGGAGTGTCAGCCACTTTTATACTGGAAGAGAGGGAATGGGGTACGAGGAATCCGACGACCTGATAGTGGGGAGAGTCCTTAAGCCTGCCAACGAGGGCTACGGCTTTCTCGCTCGTTCCGTAGATTATGGTGCGCTGGCAGTTCTGCCTTGCTTTGATCTGCCTCTTGTACAGATCGTAAACAAGTAACATGGCAATGCGCACTCCAATCAACAAGAATGCTGTCAATAGGATATCGGCCAGAAGTGCAAGCAATACTGTGGTATTGACCGTTGTAAACAGCAACAGTGATACGAGCATAAAGACGGCCTTAAGGGCGGATATCCTGAAAATGCCCAATAAATCATTCAACTGGGCATAGCGTATGACGACTTTATGGTTCTTTAGGATCAATAGAGCAAGGAAACTTGCAACTAATGAAGTCCCCATCCACCATAGGGCGAAATGGCCCAGATAGAAGCTTTCACTGCTGGAGAGCAGGGATACCAGGAAGAGTATGAGTATGGAGGAAAGGAATGATAAAACAAGGTCTGTCAAGAAGATGACCCTTGTGTCTAGGTACTCGAAAAGATATCTCTTGAGCCTGGAAGGCAACAATCTAAATAGTCTCCCGCCGGTTTTTGTCTTGGGCTCCATACAATTGCATACTATTCAAAAATCAAAGATAAGAATATTTTGTCTAAAAATTTGTATTTGTCCGAAGCTTTCACTTACTTTGTCATGAAATGAGAATATTCAACGCATACGCTTGTCTCTGTTGCGCCGGTCCGATGGTCTGGTGAGGAGCTTCGCGTGTGTAGTCGCTGCATAACCCCGAAGAACCCCGCCGGTCCATACCTGCGGGGTTCTTCATTTGTATAAACACTTAACAAATTGCATTATGATTTACGATTCATTGACCGGTCTCATCGGCAACACCCCTCTTCTGCGGGTGTCCGGACTTGAAGGACAGTTGGCCTCCATTGTTTTGAAGCTTGAGTATTTCAACCCGGGCGGAAGCGTCAAGGACCGCGTGGCCCTTGCAATGATCGAGGACGCTGAAGGAAAGGGAGTCCTTCGCGAGGGCTCCACAATCATAGAGCCGACAAGCGGCAATACGGGTGTCGGTTTGGCATGGGTAGGTACCTCGAAGGGCTACAGGGTGGTCCTTACGATGCCTGAGACCATGAGCCAGGAAAGACGCAGCCTGCTCAAGGCCCTAGGGGCGGAACTCGTTCTCACCCCGGGAGCGGAGGGCATGAAGGGAGCCATCCGCAAGGCGGAAGAGCTCAGGGACTCCACTCCCGGATCGGTGATTCTCGGCCAGTTCGTCAATCCCGCCAATCCTGCGGTACATGAGAGGACTACGGGAGAAGAGATCTGGCGTGACACTGAAGGCAACGTGGACATCTTCGTCGCCGGAGTGGGCACGGGCGGAACTGTCAGCGGGACCGGCCGCGCGCTGAAGCGTCACAATCCTTCAGTCAAGGTCGTGGCAGTCGAACCTGCGACATCCGCAGTCCTGTCCACCGGAGTACCCGGCAAGCATGGCATCCAGGGCATTGGTGCCGGATTCGTACCCGATACTTATGACGCCAGTGCGGTCGACACCGTCCTGACCGTCACTGACAAGGAGGCTGTAGCGGCTTCCCGCCTGCTCGCATCGAAGGAGGGACTGCTTGTTGGCATCAGTTCCGGTGCCTCTTTCGCAGCTGCCCTCAGGCTTGCCAGGCTGCCGGAGAATGCCGGCAAGCAGATAGTCGCGCTGCTGCCCGATACTGGCGAGCGTTACCTCTCCACCATCCTGTTCGCTTTCGATACCTATCCCACGGAATGAAACATATGAATATCTCCCTCAATCAGACGGTAGAACATCTAAAATCATTGATGGCCAGCGTCAAGGACGTTGTCTTTCCGGATTACAGCGAGGTCAGGACAGAGAATGCCCTGGCGAACATCTCGGCCAGGATAGAAGCCGTCAGTCCCTCCGGTACGGCAGACGCTTTCATGGAGCGTCTGCCTGCCATCAAGGATCTTCTGACCACGGATGTCGAGGCAATAGCTCTCAACGACCCCGCTGCTTCCGATGCGCAGGAAATCATCTTCTGCTACCCGGCGGTCACGGCAATGCTATATTACCGTACCGCCCACGAATTGTACAAGCTCGGTGTCCCGGTCATCCCCCGCATGCTGACCGAGTACGCGCATTCTTCGACCGGCATCGACATCCATCCCGCCGCTGTCATCGGAGACCATTTCGCCATCGACCATGGTACGGGAGTCGTAATCGGGGAAACTGCCGTCATCGGCAGTCACGTTACTTTGTACCAGGGCGTTACGCTCGGCGCAAAGAATTTCTCTTATGATGCGGCAGGCCGTCCTGTCAACAAACCCAGACATCCCGTTCTGGAAGACAATGTTACCGTTTATTCCAACGCTTCCATTCTGGGACGCATAACCATCGGTGAAGGGTCTGTCATCGGCGGTAACGTCTGGCTTACGCATTCAGTTCCAAAATATTCGCGCATCTTGCAAGGTAAGGCACAGGATTTGAGCTTTACTGACGGCGCAGGGATATGATACTGTTGTTTTTTCGCTTTTTCCTTTGAGTTTGAACAGAAAAACGCTTACTTTGTATTAAATTGCATAAAAAGGGACTTTTTGTTACACGTAAATGTCTGAGATAATGAAGAGATTACTCATCCTCTTGGCTGCGCTGGCAGTCCTTTTGCCCGGCCGCGCATCCGCGCAGTCTTCGATGCCTTTCGAGATGTCCGCGGGACTCTCCCTTGGCGTAATGGACGGCATCGGCGTCGAGCTTGGATTCGGCGTGACGGAGAAACTCAATGTCCGTGCCGGATACAGCATCTTCCCGAACATGTTCATAAAGGATTATAGCATCAGCCTTCCCAAATGGGGCAGCAACCCCGCGACAGAGACGGCGTTTACCGGACGCGGCTCCGGTTCCGGCAATCTCCTGGTGGATTTCCATCCTACCGCCGGTTCGTTCCGTATCACTGCAGGTCTGTTTTTCGGCTCTCAGGATTTCATTAAGGTCTATAATACCATACCCCTTCCCGAGTCATACCACGCTGCCGGTGTCAACTATTTCGTAGATGCCGACAAGTCTGATCTCACCAAGTGGTATCGCATCCAGTCCGACGACAAGGGCGTAATGAGTGCCGCTCTTAAGGCGGGTGCCGTCAAGCCCTTTATCGGCATCGGTTTTGGCTCCGCCGTTCCCAAGGGACGGGTCGGCGCGTCCTTCGACCTTGGACTTGAGTATTCAGGCGGTCTCAGCCTGACGGCGCCTGCCCGCAATATCTCCGGCGAAGTTGAGACGATAGACCTTACTACTGTTGGACTTAAGCAGACGGTCAAGGACATCCGTACCAATAAGGATGACACGTCATATGACAAGTATTTGGATTATGTCGATAAGCTGCGGGCCCTTCCTGTGCTTCCGGTCGCCCGTATCAGTGTTTTTGTGAAGCTGTTTTAGTTTTTGATGATATGAAAAGACTTCATTTTGTCTTAGCCGCACTGCTCGTGCTGCCAGTTTTCTTCTCCTGTGATGAGAAGCCCGAGCCGGATCCTATTCCTACTCCGCCTCCGACCCCCGTCGATCCGGTGACGCCGCCGGAGCCGGAACCCGTCCCTATCGAGTTCCGCCGTACCATCCGTTTCGACAATAACATAGTTTCGGCCAACAGCAGCAATGACTATGTCGCTGTTTACAAGAAGGAGCTTGTACTGACCAAGTCAGGTGATCCGCGTCAGATATCCACGGGCTCTTATACCTTCGACCAGAAGACTAAGGCATACGATCTGAAGGATTTTGGCAAACTCGAGATCCTGAGCGATACGAAGGTCGCCTTCACTCCGGTTGGAGGCAGCAGGAAAGAATATAGTGCCAAGATGACCGAGATCGTATCGGACGAGAAGTCCGACGCCAACATTATCAACCGCAGCTGGACTATCAAGGAAACCATCCTAAGGATGGATTCCCGTGGAGTGAACTATACGTATGAAGGCTTGGATCTCAATAAGGTCGAGAAAGACGCAAGGGATCTGGGCATTGAATTTAAGTATCATATGGATGACGGAATGGTCGTCAGCAAGGTTATCATCACCGATGCGCTCCTCGCCGCCAGTTTCAAGAACGGTCAGGCGTATGCTGCAGAGCATACTCTCGGAGCTTCGGGTGGCAAGTTCAATCTCTCCGAGTATACAAATGGCCTGGAGGGCACTGCCACTGTCCAGTTCATCGATGAGATGTGTGTCATTACTATCGATACCAGCCTTGATGAATCCGAGGCCAAGATAATACTGACACTTGTTGAAGCTAAATAACAGGACCCGATCCTGTGTTTGTGCATGGTTTTTGCTTCTGCGGAAGTGAAAACCATTTTTTATACGCTATGAGACGATTATTGAAATCCTTGTGCTGCATGGCAGCTTTTGCAGCCTTGCTCGCAGGATTCAGTTCCTGCGATACATCCACCCGTCAGCATCGCGGTGGCCTGGACCCGGAGTATCCGGAGCAGCCTTCACGTCCCGGGGAAGGCCAGGAAACTTTGCGTGACATCACCTTGAAATATGGCTTTGCGGAATTCTGGGGACAGCATCATGGAGATAAGACTGATGATTTCCTCGTATTCCTGTACAACGGCCAGTTCGATTCCGACGGCAATTTCAACGGGTCTGAACTTCTCGTCCTCGATCTCGTCCTCCCCAAGAAAGGGGATCTCGTCTTGAAGGAGGCCGTTTATGATTGCTCCGAGGAGTTTGGCAGGACATATATATTCGTACCTGCATATCACGATTATGATCCTGTGAGCAAGGAAGAGTATATCGATGGCTCGACGCTTTTCCTCCAGCGCGGTTCCTCTCAGGGCCAGACTTTGGAAATCACCGGAGGCCAGCTTGTCATCAAGCGCCTTATCTCCGGGTATTCCATAGAAGGCACGGTGCAGGTCGGAAGCGTGGAATATACAATCCATTTCAAGGGAGGTCTCAGGGTCGAGGATATGACCAAGGTCACCCCCTCCGGAGAGGAATTCCCCGGATCGGACATCTTCGAATTGAAGGCGAAGGCCCAGTACAACGGCGAAGTGTACGAGGGTAGCGACGATTATACGTTGTTCCTTTACTATGGCGAGTACGATGCGAACGGAGATTTCCGGACTAAGGGTACGGAGGTCGTATTCGAGTTTCTCACCAAACTTTCCGACGGCAAGTCCATCGAGGCTCGTACCTATCCTTCGACCTCCGACAATTTCACTGCCGGCTATGTCCTGGAGGGTGTCGTTGAAAATGATGTCACCTATCCGTCGTATGTATATCGCCAGTTCGACAACCAGGGAAATTATGCCCTCGACTTGATAACCTCTGCGAACGTGACCGTGTCAAGGTCCGGGCAGGATTATGTCATCGATGCGAAATACGTGACCGACACCGGCTCGCATTCCATCAGATACGAAGGCCCGATTCCGATCACTGATGCCAGCGGCCAAGGCGGCGGCTCCGGTGAGGACATTCCTAAGAATGTCGAAATGAAGAATATCACGCACGTCGTGGCAGAGGACTGGGGAAAGGTTTGGGACGGCATCGAGTGTACCGATTACCGCGACTGGATCCTGTACTTCTATGACAAGGATGCGGAGACAACCAATGAGTATACTTGCGTGGAGATCCTTACCGAGGAGAAATATGACAAGTCCCTGCCTGAAGCCAAGTTCAGCAAGATCGTCGTTCCGGAAAAGAGCAAGACGACTGAATTTGTCCCCGGGGTTATTATCGGCGGTTATTCTGACCCCGACAACAATGCCTGGGGTACCTGGTACTGCAAGAACAAAACTGCCTGGTATGCTGCATCCAAGGGCAGCCTGGACATCAAGCAGGACGGCGGCGGTTATTCGTTCGTCTTTGATTTCGTGGACGAGGACGAGGAGTATGGCGGAACGTTCAAGGGTGAATATACCGGCAAGGTAGAGTTCAAGGTCGCTTCGACCCAGTCGGCCGCTGCCAGGCGGGCCGCGGGCAAGGGCGTAAGCCTGAACCGCGGAACGCAGCGCGTGGCGGCGCCCAGGGCCTCCGGCCGCAGCGAGGGCGTCTCCGGACGCCGTGAGGTCGGCGCCGGCCGCAAAGCCGCCCAGGCGCTCCCCGCTGCCCGTTCACGCCAGGCACGTGAAGTGAAATAGTTGATA